>Ga0126342_10011911_pt1 | contig 15527 bp, 13 predicted proteins | sample Cyp1metagenome_FD_92528 | JGI IMG/M metagenome (GOLD analysis project Ga0126342, IMG submission 92528) | Coral microbial communities from Lord Howe Island, Old Settlement Bay, Australia - Cyphastrea 1 metagenome | ecosystem: Host-associated > Invertebrates > Cnidaria > Coral ...
ATATGGTGATATGGTGATATATGGTGATATGGTGATATATGGTGATATGGTGATATATGGTGATATGGTGATATGGTGATATGGTGATATGGTGATATGGTGATATATGGTGATATGGTGATATGGTGAAATGGTGAAACATCCACATTTAGGAGAACAAAACAGAACAAAACCATTGCTGGCCATTGCTTGCTTGGATACATTTGGCTGTTTCTGGAATTCCACGTGCATGTCATTGCCCCAGCTATGCCAGCTTTGGAGGCTCCTCCATTCCGTTCTCTGCCAGTGTCTTGTCCATGTTCAATGGCTTGCCAAGCCTTTTCCAGGTATAGCTACCTGGCACCCCAGCTTTGCATGCTCACTAGCAAAATAACCCAAACAAACTCTTCATCGCGCTATATCGCGCTTAGTTCTATTTCAAGTTTTCCAAAGTGACCTTTCATGTCAGGACATCCCTGAATATCGTGGGACGCACTATTTTATACTAGTGACTAGTGACTAGACTCTTTCAGCGGATCATCGGTGCCCCGTCTACCCAACATATTGGGCAACGCAACGTGGGGAAAGTCATGCACCCCCTTCTGACGTTCGATCGGAAAGTCATGCTGGGTGGATGGCTAGTACCCTCTGGTAAACGTTTACATAACTATGGAAAATCACCATGCTATTAATGGGAAAATCAACTATTAATGGCCATTTTCAATAGCTACGTTAAATTACCGAAGGGTAAAACCCCTTTGTTCAATTCTTTTGAAAAACAAGTCTGCAAATGTGCTATGAAACATAGAAATTATATAATTTGCACTCCCGATGATTCACGCAGCAGCAGACACAGCAACCTGCCTGCATGGGCATTGTGCACCAGGTATCCTCGGACGTGGCGAACCGACAAACAAACCCAGCTGAAGAGTATGGAACTTGCGGAGAATCATTGTTTAAGGTTGTAGGGATCACAATTCATTTTGGCTGGCAAATATCCACATTTGGTGCACGGCACAATTCTTGGTTCCGGGAATATCCCCAAATATCCCCGGTAATATTTCACAGAAATCACTTTGCGCTTAGACATTTGGATCAATTTTTTGGAGGGAAACCGTTGATCGGGGTTCCATTGAAACCAGCCGCGTGCTCTGTGTAACTTACGACCTCTATAGTGGTCCCTATACACAATATGGCCCAGTATAGATCATGATATGTATTCTTTCTATGAATATATATATATACAGTATACATTCGTAGTATATATATATGTGTTTATAGAATATATATATATATATATATTATACATATTTATAATAATATATATATATGCATATAGTATATAGTAATAATAGATGTATGAAATGTTTTTTGGATTTGTAAACCTTGGAATTTCATCCGGTTGTCAGCGCCCGTGCCAAGTCTCGTTGTTGAATCTCTGCCACCGTCTCCTCCACTGGCACCTCCACTGACACAGTGCGGTTGAAGGGTGGAATGCTTGCGGGTAAACGTGAAATGGCTATATAACATCAATATATACATATAAGATAATATTATGATAATAATAATAATTAAAATTAAAGATAAACATAATATTATATATGTATGTATAAATATGTACATATCATATACATATTCAAAATATACAGATATTTATAGTGCATTCTACTGAAAATGGAAGAAATTACAAGGGTAGTATTTAGTCAAGTAGTTAACTTTAAGTTCAAACGCGGAGCACTTGTATGATGGGCCATTCCTCTGTGTATTGCCTATGGGGTCACAAACTTGATCATGACTTGCCCTCCCAAAAAGGGTGACTGATAGCGTTGCCAGATATGGATAGATATGGCCTATCCTTTCTCCCGAAACTTCGTAATGGTAACACGTGGATGACACTGCCCGTGCTGAAACTGCTGACAGGAACACACATTTTTTCCACGGGACAGGAGCCAAAGGGACATATCATCTAACTCTCTTCCATTCCAAGATAATTTATATCTGGTTGGTGGTATACCTACCCCTCTGAAAGATATGAGTTCGTCAGTTGGGATGATGAAATTCCCAATATATGGGAAAATAATCCAGCCATGTTCCAAACCACCAACCAGTAAATTATATAGACAAGAGATGACAAGAGCCAAAGCTGATCCTCTCAGCAAAGCATCACACATTGCACACGTTGCACCGCGGCCATGGCCAGATGCTGCCTCCAAGGTATTCTTTTGTCTTGTCATGAGATTCCTTGGCTGATCTGGATATCATCAATCTATGAGGTGAACAACCAAACCAAAAAAGCATCAAAGCAAAAACAACTCGGGATAATTTGATATTTGATGATTCCCAACATGAGATGAAGGAGATGCACAAAAAAAAAGTTCCTCGCATAAAATCGTCACCGTAAATCGAGATTGGTTGACCATTCACATCAGATCTGCGGGAAATTCCAGTAGAAATGGACCCTGTTGGATTCCTCAACCAAGATACCTGGTGATTATATAATTACCATCTGGTTACGACTAACAGTTTGCCATGGAAAATCCCCATGTTTAATAGGTAAACCATTTAAATTATAATATTTCACTAACCTGAATCTTGCGGCCCATTTGGGGATAATTTCCCTAAAATAAACTATGATTCCAGTCGCAGTGAGGTCGTTATAATTTACCCAGATAATTATATATATATAATTATATATACCATCTGGTTATTTAACATAGCCATGGAAAGTCCCTCATAAATGGAGGTTTCAATGGGAAAATCATCTATAAATGGGCCATTTTCCATGGCTATGTTAAATAACCAGAGGGTATATATAACTAACGTTTGATGAAGTTTGGAAGTCACCAAATTTGGGATGAACATCTTGGTGATCGAAAAACACCAGAAATCCATCGATTTTATCCCACCACATTATACCCTCTGGTAAACGTTTATAGTTTGCGAACTGGAAAATCACCATCCTTAATGGGTAAATCAACTATAAATATCTATAGATATGCCATTTTCAATAGCTATTTTTCTAAATTACCAGAGGGTACCTATTAGTAGCTATTCAAATCGCTGGACAATCTGGAAGCTCCGGAAGCCAAGAAACACAATGCCAATCTTTCGAGTGGCAGCTGAGCGCAGGCCAATCCAATATCGCCTTTGCACGATGGCAGGCAATTTCGGAAGATGAGATGTTGAAAGATGGCTCTTTTTAGCCACAGCTTGGTACAGCAATATCAGTCATATCAGTCATATCAGTCTCAGTCATCATCGCATCTTCGCATCTTTGATCAAGTTGACATTGACCTAAAAACCATTTAAAAAAAACCGTCAATCCGACTGGATTCTGGGTCGACTTCAGATAAATGTTTCTTTCAGATTTGAGGTGCCCATCAAACATCAACAGCCAAGCATGTTGCACATGTGCAAACAAACTCGAACGATGTCCATTTTTAACCTTGCAAATTCTATTTTTGTGCCCAAAGAGTTGCACTCAGACTTCCTCCGTACAAGGTGAGGCACAGTTATTGCTTTATAAACCCCATGAATGCTATAGTTTTCTATAGTTGCATAGCGTTGTATCAGGTACATCCCCACAAACCCTGGTCGACCAAGTTATGTGCATCAACTTAGCTACCTCTTGGGGGCTTCACCTTGTACAGTTTCTGAGATTTTCACTGCCCCGGGTGCTGCCATGCTGCGTGTCTTCCCACCAAGGAGTTCCGAAATCGGTAGCCCAATCGGATTCTGGGCCCTGCGCCCGGCCGGCTGACTCACCTGGATTCCTGTCACCTGTTGGATGTTGGTTTCTGTTTTGGTTTCGAATTGATTTTCATGACGTTTTCATTCACAGAAAAAAATGGACGTCTTCGACTTCACAAAATCTACCCATGGAACTGATCTACTGAGCAACTGAGATTAAAACCTGGTGGTTTAAGACTCCCATCGCCCCATCGCCCCTGGCGCACCTGTGGAGGCACCTGGGCTGATTCCGAGCTTTATTCATTTTCCCTGTGGAAATATGAATCCCGTGGAAACCATCAACATACCCTCTGGTTATTTAACAGTTTGCCATGGAAAATGGTCCATTTATAGATGGTTTACCTATTAAAAAATTGTATAAAATGGTGATTTTCCATGGCAAACTGTTAGTCATAACCAGAGGGTAACCGTCAAGAAAAGCCATGAAGCCACAGGGGTTTGAGTCTGAAAGGACACCAACGAGTTTTAGGTCATGTTTGTCGATATCCTAAATAGATCTACCCTCTGGTTATGACTAACATAGCCATGGAAAATCACCATTTTATACAATTTTTAATAGGTAAACCATCTATAAATGGACAATTTTCCATGGCAAACTGTTAAATAACCGGGTAAATGTTTTGGATTTCGGGAGTTCCCCATGGAATTTCAAGCAGTTCAAGCATCCTCTCTGCCCGCTGACAAGGTACATGGATGTAGCGCCCCCATGGGCAGTAGATCTCCTGTGACAGGGATGGCTTATATCCGATATAGAATGATTCATATATATATATTATAATATTATGTCATGTATATATTATATGTATATTTATTATATATGTCCCAACTTGCTTTTCTAATGTTTTATTTTTTTGCCAGCATCAATATCCATATTTTTTTTGAACGTGATAAATTCATTTCCATCAACCAATTTTCTTCTTCTAAATCTGATGGATCAAACCAACATTGGGTAGTTGAAGATCCTGAGACGATCAATGCACATCTTTAGGATGTGGCTTGTCATCCCAGCTAGATATCATGGTGGATCTTTCCAAAGTTCAACGTTTGCACGTTTGCCAGGCCGGGTAACACTGAAAAATGTGAGTTGGGTTTTAGATAACCATGGGATAACCATGCGATAACCATGGGTAAGTGCCTTCCCATTTCAGGTCATAGCAGGTCAGCCAGGTCATACCCGGCCCAGATCTCTCCTGCATCCCTGTGACCGGATCCAGATGCATCTTGGGCTGACCGGTGGCCTGGCCCGCTGTTTCAGGAAGGTGGATGCCGTGACCATCTCAGGCACTGAAGTGAAACTAGAGGAATCTAGCCGCTATAGCCTGCTTCCATATCTTCCATATCTTCCATATCCGTTTGTTTAAACACAACTCCAGATGAAGAGTTGTCAGAGTGGTTCCGGGTGCCGCTTCGACCGAGACGCCTCATCGAACCAGAAGGAGATGTCGGAGCCCGCGGCGGCGATGATGGGCTGTGCCAGTGGACCTTTGTACTCCGCCAAGAGAGGTGTCAAGTCCTGGGCGAGACGACTTCGATATCGCTTGGAGATGCCCATCCGAGATGGACATGGTGATCTTGGATCAAAACTGAACATGATCAGAGGGACAATGACAGGGGCAATCTGGAGTGTGATTGGGAATGAGATCCCAGACAGAGTTGCATCCCGGGGCCATACGCAAAAGTCTCTGAGGTTGGCGTGGTCAATTCGCTTATTCTTCGAAATGTTTCCGCATTCTTCCGAGCATTCCCATTTTTCAGAAAAAACATGTTTTTTCTCCATGTTTTTTTCCACACTTTGGAGTCAACAACATGAATCCAACTTGGAATCTTTCGCCAAGAGGCATAGACACGTCTGAAGAACGACACCCAGCAGTTGTGGGCCGTGTTGTGCCCTGCAATGTCTGCTGCCGTGTAGTATCGCTGCAGTCGGTACTCCTGAAGCTCGCAGCCCTCAAAATATGTCCAGCTGCAGGGAGAAATGAGATACCAATAACATAATGACATATTTCTATATAATAAACATCATATATTATTATATACAGATCTCTATCTACATATCATATTTTCTAAACACAGGCTACCCTTCAATCCATTGTTAAACCATCATCAATGGCAGGCCTTGGGGATGTCGCCCTTATGAACCTCCGGGGCGAAGGAGGGAGGCTGCGGTGCACCTGACCGTCAGCGATGGTTCATTGGTTCCATTGGTTCATGGTGAAGCAGGAGATCTGGTGATTGTCCAAGTTTCCAATGACTGGCATATAATATATACATATATACATATAGTATAATATACATATATATACCTGATCTATCCTGATCTGTTTTTTTTGGCATTCAAATTGTCAGCAAAAAGCAGATTTGCTCATATTTGCTCCATGTGCTAACGACAAATGCTCCCTCCTGAGCGGTCTACGTGTCACTTGGGGACCCAGAAAACCAGGATGGCTATTGAAATCGATCAGCCAAAATAGTTCCCAAGTTCCTGACAATGCATGATTTGGACTGAGCCGATGTGTGAGTTGGATGAACATCAGTGAACATCATGAGCATCCATCAGCGGAATATAGCTGAATGATATTGAATGATGCTGAATGGTGTTCGCCACGTTCGCCACTGCACCATTCACCCATACCCATGGTTATCCACCTCCCGTCATGGCCGTGCGTCCAGCGTGCCGACGCAATGTTCCCGATCTTGAGCCGAGCGATGACAACCGGTGGTCCATGGAGATGGGGTCCGAGAGTGCCCCATTTGGGTAGGATCTGTGAATGTGACGGACCCTGACGGACCCTGACGGACCCTGACGGACCCTGGATCAGCTGATTTCTTGGGTTTCCAAAAACTTGACGTATATCCAGCTGTCCAGACACCCCTGGCTTTGAACGGAACTGTTTGCCCTGAAAATGCAACGTCGAAGTACACGGCGGTTTCCTATACGTCTCAACCCTAATGCTTTCCTCTGAATTAGAACATCTTCAGGAAGTTCAGGAGACAATATCAGCTCATATCAGCTTATATCAGCTCCATTGTTCCAATCTGTTCCAATCCGATTTGGTCCTTGCCCTTGTGCAATGCCACTGTCACATCGTTCAGGGAATGATCTTTGGTGATGAAGCCTTGAACCGTTCGGTTCAGCTCCTCAGGCTGTTTAGACAGTGTCCACAGTGTCCAGCCACTGAGGATCAAATATCATCAAAACCGTTTCTGCAACCAAATAGATTCCAAATAGATTCCAAATAGCAAAGGAAACAGACCAGACAAGTCTACCTCGAAGTCAAGCGTTTTTTCTGGACTGAAAAGACGCTGCCAGTGCCTGGAAACACGACAACTCAATCCGTGGCTTTGCCTAGTCCCTCTGCTGGCACCACCGTTACCCCGAGAAAATTCGAGAAACTAAACCTAACTCCTCTGGCAATAAAGTCAATTTCCAGCGTTTTGGGGACTGTTGCGCACTGCACCTTGTTGGCTATCGAACATCTCTCAACCAAACATCTGTTCTGTTGGCAAAACCCATTTAGTCCTCTCCATGGTGCAATCTCAACACCGCCAGAAGGAACCCCAGAAAATGGGGAGAAGATCATGTTCCGAACTTGGATCTAACCAACACATCAGGTTCCATGTTAAGGTTAGGGAATGATTTCTGGGTGCAGTGTTCAGAATCGTCTGCCATTCCATTATACTGGTTTTGTTAATCGAAATTCCCAGTTCATCAATGATGATCATCAGGAATTAATATCGGGCAGTATAATCCCTCCAAATCATCAACCAGCCACCATTGATCAATTATATCCCTACATGTTTGTATCTTTTAATGGTTAAAACACCATACACCCCCAAAAACGATATTGCAGCTCTCATGGCCGTCAAAAATTTGACCTCTCCTCGTGCACCAGTGCCGAGGCCCGCCGATCTTTTGACCGTTGCCGACTCGCCATGGCGAGGTTTTTTGTTGCGGAAAATGAGGGGGTTGAGGTTCAAACCTGTAACACAGTGGGATTTTGGTTGAAATCTGTATTTCAGAGTAGTTTAAGTGACTTGTGATGTGATGCATTTCAACATGTTCAATCTAAATCAGGGCTTTGGAAGCTCTGGGTGACTCGGGTGAGGTGACATATGGTGACATGCTAAACAGAAGTTGGCAGTTGGCACGTGGAAACTGAGGCATTTTCTCCGTGGCCTGGAAGATGTGAGGGAATGGTGAAGCCATGGTTGCACAGCTGGTCGGCCAAATTCCCAGAGTGATTTGGGCTTTTCAAATCGTGTACTCCTAAAATCCTCTAAATCCAATTGATATTCATAATGTCCCCATAGAAATAGTAAGCATTTGAAGTTTTAAACCCCATTTTCAGACCCATTTGATTCTGAATGTATCTGCTCCTGTCTCGAAACTTTGGGAACTTTGGGAACATTGATGGATCTCCTCAAAGAAAGTCTCTCGAAATGCTGCCAACTCCAGCTACAAGGAAACTGGAAGTGGAAGTGATGAGTTACCTCAACTAGACCCCTATCGGGACGAAGTGGACACGTCAACAATAGCTCAGGCTGGACAGTTGAAAGCTGAGGATAGGGATTCTAACGATGAAAATGATCCCCCTTCGACCAAGTAGTTCTAGGAAAAAATAAAACCATCAAACACCATCACACAAACATTATCATCATTTATCATCTAGGTTACATCCTCCTTTCTCATCTTTCTTTGACAGTCCCATGTTTGTTTCTCAATCTCCTCGTTCTGACCTGAGGACCTTTTGTGCTCGCAAAGCACAAAAGGTCACGCACTCACTCGAATAGACCTCGATTGGGCCATGGGATTCTGCCAGATCCTCAACATCCTCAACCGGTCCTTACGGTCCTTACATTCTCAGGTACCTCTGGCAATTAACCATGGCAAATCATGGCAATGGAACATTCCGAAGATCCCCTTTTTTCATCGCAATGGGATGACTCGACCGAGTCGAAAACATGGCCAGTTTTAAGGCCATTCAATGGTGATGGTCCTCAACTATCATAGATATCATACATATAAGGAAATAATACATCATAATATATCATGTCTGACATTTTTTTTAATCATCCAATCATCCCTGGAACCAATGAAAAAAATCTTTCTTGCCATCTAACAATATCTAAGATACCCTGTACATTAACATAGATCCTGTCAAATAGGCCTTGGAAGATTAGTTTCCATACGTTTCCATTAACATTTGGTTCTTTTCAGGGTCGAACGGGGAATTTACATGGAATTTACCTTAGGGCTGATTCGGTGATTCATTTTGAACATCAATGGCTGATACCAGCTGCCACCCGCAGCTGTGGCGACGCACATCCCACGGTGTGGATGCCCTGGTTCCGACAGAGCTGGAGCTTCTCGTCGAAACTGCATTGCACCTGGGGAAAGCGAAAATCAACGACGCAACGATGGGAGGAACGATGATTTCCCCAACGTTGATAGCAAATCTCAGAAAAAACATGGGGGAATACATTCAGAAATGTGAGAGAATACATTCAGAAAACATCACTAACCACTTGTCGAACAGGGCAGTGGAAAAAGGAAGCATGATTCGCAGGTGGCTTTATTCAACAGGGATTTTCCATTGTCAGTTCACCCGTTGCCGCCACGGCACCACGGTGGTCTTGTCCTTGTCACCTTGAGATGGACAAAGGGATGGACAAAGGAGGAAACATCACAAGTATCGCCATGTTTTCAACTTGCGGGCTGCTTTTTTACCAGTTCAATTGATCGCCGAACATGAAACCATCCTGATACAGTCTTTCAAAGATTGGCATTTCACCTGTCGTTTTATCAGCAATCAGCATCACCAAGTCACTGAATTTGTAGTAGCGCGAGTTGCAATCTTTCTCGCCTCGGTTGTAACCGTCTATTGGGCAAAGTTGGGCCCATAGGCTGCGAATCTCAGCGGTGTTTTTTTATCGTTCCATCCTTCGCGGAATCTGTGGCTTGGCATCGAAGTGGGACCGCCTGTGTTGACCATCCTCCAAAACACGGAACACTTTCCGGATCAGTGAATTCGGTGTCTCTCGTACGGTATAAAAACCTGCAAAACCGTTGGCTGGATCAATTTCACAACATGAATTTTCACTGACGTATGCAGCCAGCGCAGCCAAGATGCTCACGGAATGGCAGCCGTCTTCTGTCCTTGTCCTTGGTGAGTTGGGTGCAGTTGATGCTGAAAAATGCCACTTACTTAATGATATGATACTGGTATGTGATAACATGTGTATATAACCATGCCCAACCACACCTATGTGCCCAACCATGATCCCTTTTGCTTTGCTTGAAAGGTTCACATCAGTGGTTCCCTGCTCTGCTACGACAGGGACACCACTTTTTGAGGAACTTATCACCCACTTGAAGGAATGTCAATAAACCTTGATCTTGTCCGAATCTTGTCCTTAATTTCGCTCCAGACATTGATGAATGTAGGAGGCACTATCCCATCAACTGCTCAGTGGGATCCATTGAATTTGTATGGCCCCCATCTTCCGGGACACATCTTGGAGCGAATCGCAATGCACTTTTCCGGCTCGCAGCATGCCTGTGCTGGGCACCTACTCATGAACAACTGGAAGAGCGTCAAGAACACAAATCATGCAGAGAAGCTTGGGGATGCAGAAAATAAGAAATCGGATACAACACAAATGTAGACAACTGCTCTGGAAACATGGTTTGAAAAAACACCTTGATGCAGGTCTGCGGCTGGGCTTGGATATCATTGGGACCCAGCCATAGGTTGGAGATTAAAAACACGCCGTCATGATCTCCCAACAAATGGGCTTTGTTTAATCAACAAACGGGCGTTTTGTCAAAACATCTTGGAACTTCACGTCAAACGGATCCCAATTCGATCGGGTTTTTGTTTTCAACCGAAGCGAGTGGTATAACTTGAGTTGTTGGCTATTCTGATTCATCATTCAGGCAAAGATGGAAAAGAGAAACCAAGGGATATTTGCTGGGAAGTTCCATTCTTGGTGGCTCTACACCAACTCCTGTGCTGATGAACACTGTCTGCTCCCATGCTCAAACATGCACTGACCAGCCAGCCATTTATCTACACATCTCTGCAGCTAAAAGACCAAATTCAAAAGCCATGTGAACCCCAAACAAACCCTGGAATATGGATTTCCCCCCCCCCCCCCCAAAAAAAAAAAACATATCTTGGCCCGCAGAAATGGTTAGAATCTGGCAACTACCCACAGGATGGGGCCCCAGAGTTATAATAACACTAGTGTATGATACTTATAACTTATAATTGTATTTAGATGGGGTTATAAACCATTTTATAACTGGGGGGGCACAATTTTCTGCACAATTCCCCCATCATTTTCCTACCGTTGCCTCGTCTGTCTGACCCACCAGCTCGCTGCTGTTCCCTTTCGGCACCTGGCGCGGGGGGGACGCACCTCGGGAAAACGAATGGCATTGAGACCCTCAAGACATGGGAAAAACCATGGAATATAAGACAATGTAGTATTTACATGTATAATAAAATAAATAATATAATACAATACAATACAATATAATATAATATAATACAATATAATATAACATAACATAATATAATATAATATAATAAAATACAATATAATATAATATAATACAATATAATATAATATAATATAATATAACACAATATAATATAATATAATATAATACCATATATAATACAATAATGTCATAAAATGTATTGTAATGTAATGCAATGTAGTATAATATAATATAATGTAATATAATGTAATGAAATATAATATAATGTAATATATATATATATACATAATATTATATATATACATACATATACATACAATATACATACAATATACATATACCTAGCTTAAATTCACGTGTGTTGCCGAGGATATCGCCACATGGAGCAAAAACATCTTACACTGTATAATCACTATATATTTAGCAGCCGAGACGCAAATCCCTTGCCGCAGGTGTGGCTCTCGCAGGTCTTGCTGCAACAGGCCTGGCATCCCAAATGCCGAGGATTTCAATGTGAATTCTTATAGATAATATGTGATAATATTATGATACATTATGTATATATTATGTATAGTATATCTTTGTATACACAATCCAATATGGAATGTGATGGAAACTGGGACCTCCAATTATCAATTTGTTCAATCTTATGAACGTATCACCTCCCAAATCTTGGTGAGAAATGTTTTTTAGCTGTAGACATTGGTTCCAATCTCTGTTGGGCATTGTCTTTAACAAGAAGTGCGGACAACACATTTGTAATCAGTTAGTGTTGTGTCATTGGCGTGCATATGATATATATATATAGATATTGATATTGATTATTTCAGACCGAGATGCCTGCTGCTATCAATCGCAACCAAAAATCTATAGAACTCCAGAGGTGTTCATATCCGTTGCCGTGAGCTGCGATTCACCGGGCAGTGATCAGAAGCCATGCAACCATACCCACTCAGCTTACTCCCGGCGCCCATGGTGCACCTCATCTCCTGTTTTGCTCAAAGCTTTGGCCTCATCAACATCTGCTGGGGACGGTTGGGGTCGAAATGAAGGTGCCCACTCCAAGTTCCCATGAACATTTCTTAGCGGCTTGTAGAACGCCGCGTAACTTTGTGTCAGTTTTGATATGGAACATACGTTGTGCAATATGGGTGTTTCCGTTGGGGGGTGAGATGGTATGGTCACCGGATGCTGGAATTCTGCTCAACTTTGTCAGCTGCGAGACGAAAAACACTGAGAGTGTCAGAAATACAGTTGGAGGGTTCCCCATTTAAGTGGTTCATAACCATAGTTACAAAATGTTACAAATCCATTGATAGATGGGATAATACCCCAGCATTCTACCAACCACGTACCTAGATTGTGTTCATCATCCATTCTGAATCGGTGCTTGGAAGGTCAAAATGCAGCTGAAACGTACCAGTGCGAGTCCGAACAAGACATGTTTTCAAACATTGGCTGATTGGGTTGTTTCAACTCATTCTCAAAAAATATCACTTCGTTTGCATCCATGTGTCAGATGCTATCATCATAAACTTTTTGTGCCACAGGTGCAGAACCACCTGTTGACGAAGGCTCCCTTCGTAAACCGCCAAAGAATTCGAAGCTCCACAAAGGCCACCCCTTTCCACCCTGCAGCGCCACCTGGGGATTTGGAACATAGCCCTTGCCGCAGCTATAGCGAGCACAGGCTGGCAGGCAGCAGCTTTCTGAGTCTTCACCCGCCTGGCGGAAGCTGCGGTTTCCGATTTCCCAGGGAGCTTCATGGGACAACCGTGGGATAATAGATGTATACAATAAAGATGTAAAGAAATAAATACAATACTACATACAAAGATTGAGATTGAGGAAATCCCAAGATAGAAACTACATTGTCGCTTATAGATGTTTTCTTGGGTAAATACCCCACCATTTGGGTATTCATCGTGGCTCGTACGCTCAAGAAACATCTGTTTACACAGATCAGTTGTTGTCCCCATAGTGTGCATCTATCCTATCCATCCTGTTGGTCATCACCATCCTTTGATTGCTTACAGCCCCTTATTTATCTTATTTCTATGTCACGGGTCGAAAAACCCACAGGGGCCATGGGATATACCTTTGATGCTACAGCCCATGGCACCTTGGCAAGTGCCTTGTCTTTGGGCATGGGAAGCCAACCATCTGCCTCAGCTGGAAAATGCGAATTATGAGAGATATCCGAATTGGGATTATGGCGTAAAGATTTTGTGAATGGATCAAGAATTTTGCAACAAACCGAGAGAGTGGATAATATATCCGTATACACATTATAATATACATAATTACACATATGTATATATATATGGTCAGCGGCCCCAGCCAGTAGGGCCTACCTTTTGCTTTAATTAGTAATATAAATTGCATATAAAGATGATTGATGTTAGATAAAAATCAAAAAACACTGTGAATACCAGCAAAAACTTCAGTATACCTAAATAACGCAAGAAAATAAAAACATTATAGAAATTTTGAAACTAAAGAAAATCAAAACCAAAATTTGGTTGAAAATCTGTATTGTTTTATTAGATCCTTACACATGAAAATTAAAAAACAAGAAAACGAAAACTAAAAAACTAAAAAACTCGAGAAAAACCAAAAAAACAAAAAAAACAAAACTTTTCAGAGAATGTTTGGTTTGGAACTCAAAGTTGTTTTTTTGTTTTTCTTGAGTTTTTTTTGGTTTTGGACTCTTATAAACCAAAACACCTTGAGTTTGTTTTTTTAGTTTTTTGTTCATAAAAGTGTAAAAAAAACAAAACAAAATCAAGGTTTTTTTTGTTTTTACATGTATTAGTTCCATCATGTCGTTGTAAAAAGTTGGTTTTCCTTGAGTTTTTTTTTGGCACTTTTATCATCAAAAAACCAAACAAATTCAAGGTTTTTTTGTTTTTTGCATCCCAAAACCAAAAAAACTCAAGGAAAACCAAAAAAAACCAACTTTGAACTCCAAACCAAAATTTATCTGAAACGTTTTGTTTTTTGTGTTTTTTTTGGTTTTTCTCGAGTTTTTTTTGGTTTTTCCCACTTTAAGTAAACATTGTATTTCATAACAAATTGGCTTGGATACTAATACTAAAAATTGTATCTCCAGTCAAATTATATATAATTTGATTTTGCTCTTCTTTACAAGTTGAGATGATAAGACAACCTATGGGTGGTAGAAGTATTATCGCTGAGAAATTCATACAAAATATTTCTGGCCATTCATCACTTGAAAATATAAAATCATCACTTTGAAAATCTCTACAATTAAAACATGATAAAATTGATGTTCATTGTTTGTTAGGTGATCAAGGAATACTAAAGTATTAAAACTGTAGTAATGCCAAAATATGTTTGTGTGTTGAGAAACTGATTAAAATTATGTAATATGCAGGCTTTGATATTTTTTAGCATGCCTGCACATGTAACATGTACTACCTTGTGATATTTAGATTAACATGTCTTTTAAAACAACTTATAGTTGCATTATTTTTCTTTTTAGTATTATTAATAATAAGAACAAGCTATCATAAAACTTGTGATGTCTTAATAAAACATGTAACCTACAATGACCTACAATTAAATCTACGGTACCTACATTTAAATATACGGATATTTAAACAATGCAATAGGTATTTATACTACCTCCGGGCAGGTTTTCCCTGGCCCGGCCAGCCATCTCAAATATGCGGAAGTTAACTATTTAAATATACGGAAAAAGGAGCTGCCGGCGACCGCTCCACCAGCTCAGTACCTGGTGCAAATGGCAAATGTCCACCGTTTCGATCCCCTCGCTTTCGTTCTTGATCAATGAAAACATCTTTGGCAAATGCTTTCGCAGTAGTCAATAGTCTGTCTTTAACAAATCCAAACATTTCACCTCTGACGGTCATGTTTGCAGCTGGTGGACATTCTTTTCGTCCCGATGTGCCACCCAGACAGGCGGAACATGGCGGAACCACCTACGAAATTGCCCCCCAAGACAAAGGAGAGCAAGGAATGTCCAACTTGGAAACCCCACCCAGAGAATTCCAACCCGGAAATTCCACCCAAGAACGGCGACTAAGAAGCTAAGAAGGTCCACTTAGGACATTCCACCCACAAAAAGAGTAAAGGAACCAGAAAACTCTACTAGGAATAAAACACCATCTGGGACCAACAACCCTTCTCAAAACCAGAAACTTCCACCCAGGAAACTCCAGCCAACAAATCTAACCAGGTAAGTCCACCTAGGAAGTTTTACCCCAGGAAGAAGAAAAGCAAGGAATTACCCACCCAGGAAATTTCA
>Ga0126342_10011912_pt1 | contig 15526 bp, 14 predicted proteins | sample Cyp1metagenome_FD_92528 | JGI IMG/M metagenome (GOLD analysis project Ga0126342, IMG submission 92528) | Coral microbial communities from Lord Howe Island, Old Settlement Bay, Australia - Cyphastrea 1 metagenome | ecosystem: Host-associated > Invertebrates > Cnidaria > Coral ...
AGAATGCCAGAAGATATGCCAGATCGAATGCCAGAAAATATGTCAGATAGAATGCCAGAAGATTTGCCAGTAACAAAATGTATAAATGTCATGGTGGGGATCACACGAAGTAAAGTAATTTTTGTTTACGTGAAACCATCATATCCCCCATATTTTCATTGTTGATTCACACGTGAATATATTCCCATATTGAGGAACTATTGAGCACAATATCAATAAAGCCATGTATCATATAAGATACAAAGCCATATATCATATAACTATAACTTGAGCAACTATTGAGGAAAATTAGATTATATGGCTTTATACCTGATATATTCGTAAGTGATTTTTCGCGACTGTTTCACAGAAAGCCGGGTGAATTCCTGATTTCTCATGCACCCCCGTTGTTCCATGGTTGTTCGGAAATAACCATTGATAAAGGATCCAAAGAATGGTGGAAAAAAACGCATCTTGTTGGTGATATCCTGTTATATCCTTGATATTCCATTTTTTCTTGGCCAAATCATGCGAAATCCGAAATTGTTGGGAAACCAAACCCATATGTTTGGTAAACGTTTGTTACTTATCCCCATATCTATGCCGACTTCAGCAGCCTTCGTTCCAAGCATCGAAAGATAGGATAGCGCAAGGCACGAATGAGCCGCGCCAGACGTGCCAAACGCAACATCTTCAGCAACATCAAAATGCTCAGGTCTACGGACTGACCTGGGACTACAATGGGATTAACAGTAGGTACCCTCTGGTAATTTAACATAGCTATTGAAAATTGCCATTTTTAGTGAGTTTTACCATTAAAAAATGTGATTTTCCATAGTTATGTTAGTTTACCAGAGGGTAAATGATAATCCAACTAGTTATTTAATGTTATACATCTATTAACAATGGGATTAATATTGAACTTTAATGGACTTTAATTAAGTTTAAAGGGATTGACAATGGGATAAACAAATAAATTCTTCAGGTCGAAGACACGCCCTAGATCAGTACGGTTGATGGGGACTGATTCTGCAAAAGTCATTGAACAATCAGAACCTTTTTTTTAAAGACATTAGATTATATGGTTCCTATGTTTTTTCAAGACCATTAGATTATATGGTTCACATTAGATTACCCTCTGGTGAACTAACATAGCAATGGAAAATCACCATTTTTCATGGGAAAATCCACTATAAATGGCCATTTTCCATTGCTATGTTAGTTCACCAGAGGGTAAGTCATTAAAAAATTCATGATATTTGGATCATATTGGGACCAGGAAAGTTCGCTGAGAATCTTTGGATCGAGCCAAAAGTCCCAGCTGAAAAAAAGGTGCCATCGTTGCTGGGATGGTGACATTTACTACTGATGCTTGCGAAATCTCACCAAAATCCCATTCGAATCCCAATAAATCACCAGTGTTTCATAGGAATCCCTATAGTTACCCTGCCTGGTGCAGGATTTCCTTTATCAGCATGGAATATACCTTCTGGTTTAACAGTTTGCTATGGAAAATGGATAAGAATGGCCCATGGATAGATGATGTACGATGATTTACCTATCAAAAATGGTGATGTTCTGTAGCTATGTTAACCTTGGGGTACATTGATATGGAGATGTCAACCGGTATGGCGATATAGCTGGGGAAATTTGATGCTGAGAAGTAGCAACAATCCCAAAAACTCATCTAGTTCTATCCTGGCTGGTGCTTCAGCCACAAAATCGATGTGGGACTTGAAAACATGGAGATATTCAATGGATTAATTATGAGATATAACTCTAAACTATAGATATATGTTTACAGTATATATATATATATGTTTTATTTATTTATGGAATGCACATATGTACATTCATCTGTAAATATAGATTTTATCCAATAACGAAATGACAATATGGGGACATTAGAAACAATACATATGGTCGCGGCTCAAAATGAGCCAACCCCGATCCATACATCTCGAAGAGATATGGTCCCTACGTCCCGAAAAATACCTTGATCCATGCGCCAAAATGACAAGATCTACAAGGTGGTGCCCCAGTTCGTTAGCTAAGTTGGTGCAAATAACTCCGATAACTATGGTTTATGGCAGATATAACTATAGCTAATAGGGTTTATAAACCAACTTATAACTGGGGGGCATCATCCTGTACCTATGTCCGGATCATTGTGGTTCATGATCCAGCCAGCCATAGATCGCCATTCCAAGATGTTGATATTGGTCCAAAAATACGACATATGGTGGCATTAGCGAATAGAAATGGGGATACAACTGTGAACATGGATGGTTCAAGTGATCAAATTCCGTAGATATAGGCCAAGGTGAGGGCCCACCTTGTACCTGAATTTGTTGCATGTCGGCACCACATTGTCTTCCCGGTCTTCCCCAGAGTTTTTTTTTTGGAATCTTCCCCATATTACTAGACATTCGGCTGGAAGATCCCAAAGACCCCAAAAAGCACTAGTTACCCTCTGGTTATTTAACATAGCCATGGAAAATGGCTCGTTTATAGATGGTTTACCTATTAAACATGGTGATTTTCCATGGCTATGTTAAATAACCAGATGGTAATCAGTCATTTAGTACCTAAGTGATGCACTAGTGGGGACCTCCTGGTGATATGATGACGGTGTCATGTTGTTATTCCCAGAACGAACAGTCTTTTTTCAGTAACATGTTTTCCCGTGTGCTTAATTTATGCAGTTTAATATATTATAGTATAAGCACATGCCATCACATGTCTATGGTAGTTCTGATAATACAACCAATAAAATCTATCAATTAGATATCCTATGAATACATCTGTTATAGACAAGATATACTCATAAATCAGGGTTAGAATTATCAATTGTTTGGTTTAAGGGAACATCTTAACCCGAAACCCTGGGTTTTTACATGTTTTTACCATCAAAATTATGGCAAAATTTCCCTGTAAAGCTTCCCATAAATCCAATCCAATAATCAATGAGCAATATGTTGCTTAATATGTGGTTAATATGCTGTTAATAATTGTTAACATATGCTTATTATATGGTTATTAGATGGTTAATGATGGTTAATAATAACCTGGTTGCTGGTATACCTACCCCCCTCAACAATCATGGACTTCATCAATGGGGTTGGGACGACATCCCTTTTCTATGAAATGGAATTCATAATCCAGTAATGTTTGAAACCACCAATCAGTATATATATATATATTATATCATATATCCCATCAAATATCCCTACTATACCACCAAATATCCCATCAGTTTGAAACCACCGTCCCCAGCAATTTTTATTCAATGGACATGTCCAACATTTTTCCAATGAAATGACTCCGAGTTGCTGGCTCCCGCGGCTCGCACTCCCTGGCGTCGTCAGTAACCGTCATAGGAATTGAGGATGGATGGTTTTTTTATTGGATAATATGGGATAGTTAAGGATAGTTATTGGATTATTATGGGATGAAAAAAATCATAGTTACATCTAAATCATAGATTTTAAGGAGAATTATTGGGAGAGTTGAGGATATGATAATATTTGTGGTAATTAGATAATTTTTGAGATCGCTATGTTGGATAGTAACAGAAAAAAAACTGGCTGTTTCCATAACTAGTGCAAAGTTTGTGTCACCGTTTTCGATATCCGAAACAGGTCATTTAACTGTTAAGATGTTGTGGTAGTCATTGTTTTCAATAGCAACAGTCATATGATGTCTCACAGTTATCATAAACATAAATTGATAAATCTTGAGTAAATTAATTTACCCTCTGGTTATTTAACATAGCCATGGAAGCCATGGCCCATAGAAATAGATGGTTTACCTATTAAACATGGTGGATCTTTCCATGGCTATGTTAGTCATAACCAGAGGGTATATCAATTCAGTTATCCACATCTATGTGACCCAGTGGCCATGACTAGTTAGACATGGCTTCAAGAGGTGAATTTGCCTTCTTGCGCAGAGCAAGCTTACAATGTGGAGCCCCAAAACGTGATGTTTGTTGGTTTTTGTTAACCCCATGAATACTATAGTTGCAAGTATCATAAACCCAAACGTTATTGAAGTTATGTTCACCAACTTAGCTATCGTAAACAGGGGCCCCACATTGTAGGAAGTTGTTTATTTCATCCATATATAACCCAAAAGTTCATCTATAATCCACTGATGTTCATGGATATTCCACTCTAATCTAACTGAGAAGAGCCCTATCTATTTTGTTCAGCCATTAACTAACTGGGATGCACCCTCAAGGGACTCAAAAGTGGTCATATTTTGAATGTGTTCTGGATTTGAGGCTTTGCACTGTCAACCGATCAACCCAATCAACCCCGGCCTGTGTCACTCCAAAGTCCAAAAGAGACGTCGATAAGCAAAACAGATCCTCGGAGCGACATTCGAACAGCAGTGATACCCTCTGGTAATTCAACATAGCTATTGAAAATGGCCATAGAAAGAGTGGATTTTCCCATTAAAAATTGTGTTTTTCCATAGCTACGTTAAATTACCAGAGGGTAAATCATCCATTCGATTCCAACATCGATTCTCTGGTGGCTCAGTCTTTGATTTTTGTTCCCTGCATACATAGCCTTTGAAAATAGCCTCACAGCACGTATGCCAGCTGCGAGATTTACCCGGCCTGGTCAACGTTGACATAACGAACTGGAAAATCACCATGCTATTAATGGGAAAATCCACTGTGAATGGCCATGTTCAATAGCAAACTGTTAAATATTGTTAAATTATCAGAGGGTACCATGATTCACCCTAGTTCCGCCAAAAAAACCTGGATTGGCACCGCTTATCCATCCTTGGTCATCATTGCTATCCAAGTGACAAACCAATTCCAAGCCCATTCCGGCCCCCTGCGCCACAGTGCACTGACTGTTTGGCGCATTCGCTTTGAGAAGTGATGTGGCAGTCATTCATGTCATTGTAAAAATCTGGTTGGTGGTGCAATAACCATCTTGAAAAATATGAGTTCGTCAATGGGAAGGATGACATCCCATATATTATGAAAAGTAAAAAATGTTTGAAACCACCAAGCAGTCATATTTTGCAGCCCAGCAAGTGGTGTTTCTGTGTTTTTCGAGAGATCGGTCGCCTTAAGCTTGGTATTGCAAAATAGCCATTCCGGTGCTGGCCTGAAATAGCCTTTGCAACCCATCAGTCGCAGCTTGACAGTAGCCTCATGGCATCTCATGGCTGGTGCCATTCAGTTTCTGTGAAATGGTCGATGCAACCAGCAAATCTACCCCATCTGACAATGGCTGATTTAAAACAGGGACACATCCCCCCAAAGAGAGCAGGTCACATTCCTTTCTGCCAGATGTTTCTGTCCTTTATGGTTCTTCAGAAGCACATTTCACGGGAGACAAAAGTGAAGCAAAAACAAACTGTGTCATGCGATCTTTGCGCCCATGGCCTATGATTTGGTTCTAGCTATATCCATGTCTGCCTGATGCGGCCTGATGGTTCTTGACATGACTGAATATATATATATATATATATATATATATACGTATAATATTGTATACCTATATGTATAACCACTATGTGTATTATGAATCACATTCCATAGCAAGAAAACAAGACGCGGCAGCATACAAATCTACCATCATGTATACATGTATGCAAAACACAACAACTCTTCGTTACGTTTTTAAACACAAACAAAAACAAACATATTCAGCCAAATTCACACAGCATATCAATGTCGACACCTTGGAAGACTCGGATCTGATCTTTGGCAAGTTGCTTCCATCAAGTAGAAGACCATGAAACAATTTTCCTGGGAAAATCACTGCAAAGAGAGCCTTTGCAAAGGTGGTACCAAAATTTGGACTACGTTGCAACTCTCAGTTGGCTGAGCATCATCATTCAAAAGAAACGGATCTGCCATACACCGTAGCTTGGGGAGGATCTAGAGACCCTCATCTGACAAAAACAAAAGGTGTGAAACCACCAGCTACGAACTCTTTCACCTTTGAAGACGTCAATTGAAGGTAAAACATTGACAAATTAACATGATAAAAATGCTTGGTGATGCTTCAGCCGCCTCGCAAAAAAAATATGTTATTTGAATATGTCAGCCCATCTTTTAGACACAGTCAACGGTAGCATTGCAGTTCAAGCCCTAAAAAGTAGAAATGTTATGTTTTTTTAATGGTTATACAGTTATGAGGTTATCACCAACCAAACATTGTTTTTTTTTACATTTTAATGGGTTATACAGTTATGGGCTTATCATCAACCATGCAAGGGCTTTTCTTCACCTACTCATGTATATAATATTTATAAGTCTGGCTGGTGGTTTCAACCCCTCTGAAAAATATTAGTCAGTTGGGATTATTATTCCCAATATGTGGAAAAAAAAAACATGTTCCAAACCAACCAGTATAACTAGTATAACTGCTATAAATAGGGCCATCAGAAAAGCGTGAACAGCTTAAAGTAGAGGAAGGAGACGACCACCGGACCCTGTTTTTCGGCCCAAGGCTCCACAATTTCCCACATATCCTTGGCGCCGGTCATGCTGGTTTCCCGAAAATTGTACAAGTAAAGATAAGGTACCCTCTGGTAATTTCACATAGCTATTGAACATGGCCATTTATAGTTGATTTACCCATTAAACATGGTGGTTTTCCATAGTTATGTTAGCTTACCAGAGGGTACCTGGATTTTTCATGGTGCTTCTTTGTCATCCCAAATTGTTCTTATTTGGTTATGCTGGCTCCCTGCATGATAAATGTAAATATAAGGTATCTTCATTTCATTGCGCTTCTTAATCATCTCAAATCTTCCTTATACGGTCATGCTGGCTTTAAAAAACGACTTGAACCAAACAGGCAAACAAGGTGCAGTTATGTGCAGTTGGGACATAGGCTCTGTACTTTTCAGTAGTAGTAGAAATTCTTCAATTTACCATCTGCACTAGTATTTTCTGAAAGGATATGTTTTATGATATACATCTGCACTAGTAATGGGGATTTCATGGGAAGAACATGGGGATATATCAACCATCATGGGGATGGGAAACACACTCTCCGGCAATCAAAGATGACTGGAACATCATCCAACTATAGCTGGGGGATTACCGGAGGGCATGAGAAAGATCCCACTAGATCCAATAAAAACATCATGATTCATGAATTAAATCAGAATTAATTAAATGGATTTCATTGATGAACACATGATTGATGAACTAATGATGTCATTCAAATCATCATTATGATTGAATGAATTCAACCCCATGACATATCCCATTAAATCTATCTTGAAAGCCACAAATAAATCCCATGTTCTCGTCTGGCACGACTGGCACACCCCGGCCGCTCGCTGGTTTGTTGGAAAATCCCAAAGAAAAATGGATGATAAATGGGATACCCCCATGACAAAACGGAAACCACCTGCTGTTTATTGCATGACAGTCATGGCTGACCTTAGTCTGACATATTTTGCAAACAAACATGTGTCTATTTGAGCATGATCTTCCAAAAATGTCCAAACCATTTGGCTGAATTACCCTCTGGTAATTTAACATAGCTATTGAAAATGGCCATAGAAATAGTGGATGTTCCGATTAAACATGGTGATGTTCATTGATTTTCCATAGCTATGTTAGTTTACCAGAGGGTAGAATTCAAACATCGGAAAGAGCCTTTTGGGGTCACCCCGCAACCATATGGCAATATGGTGAGGTCAGGGCCCTTTCGCGGGTCCCGATTCATGGCGAGATCAACCACCAAAGGCCGGCAAACCAAAAGGCAAAAAGTTAGTGATGGACGTTTTTTCATCATCTGGCTGGTGGTTTTAAATGGTTTTAACCCCTCTGAAAAATATGAGTTCGTCAGTTGGGATTATTATTCCCAACTGAATGGAAAAATCAAAACTGTTCCAAACCACCAACCAGTCATGGTTCTCTCAATCAGACTAGCAAATGTTTAGACTCCATTACACCTCGATAGCTGATGTTTCATCCCCATCGGTAAATCCCTTGCGGCGCTTCATCCCATTATCTATGAGGCTTCAATTTGCAAATGTCCAATATCCTTAAATTATTTAAACCTTGCAACATCAAGTGTTACATGTTCGCATGCCTAAACCTGACATGAGCTTAAATCGCAGGGCACCACAAAATCCTGTGGTTTATCATCATGTTCCCCCCAACAAAAACAGTTTTTGGGTGTATCATGTTCTACCTGTACCTCATTTCTGGACCCAAATCTCAAATCCTTCAACATTGTCGTTTATGTCCCCACTAAGTCACTATATTCCTATGATGATTAATGATTGGCTTAAAGCATCCCCGACAAGTCAACTCTGATTCAAAGAAAGTGGTAAAATTCAAATCTTTGGCTTCTATGATCTATCTGGGTAAATTACAATATTTCATTAACCTGAATTAAGGCCATTTGGGGATGATTTCCCTTATTAACTATGATCCAAGTGAGGGAGAGGGGGGCTTATAAACCAACTTATAACTGGGGGGCCTCACATTGTATATATAACATAATATAATATAATATATAATTTATAATATATAATATATAATATATAATATAAAATATAAAATATATAATATATAATATATAAAAAATATATATATAATATAAAATATAAAATATATAATATATAAGATAAAAAAAATTAATATATAATATATAATATATAATATATAATATAATATAATATAATATATAATATAATATAATATAATATAATATATAATATAATATTATATAATATAATATAACATAACATAACATAACATAACATAATATAATAATATAATATAATATAATAAAATATAATATAATATAATATAATATAATATATATACTCCGTAGTCTATAGTTCTATCCCCCATAAACCCCAGTGATTGAAGTGATGTTCGCCAACTCTTCGGTATCTAAATCCCTGTAAATCCTAGTGAAATCCCTTTAGAAATCCCATATGTTCCACCCATAAAATCATGACCACTGGACCTGTTCATATCGTTCATATCGATATATCCATCCTAGGCCCCTAGGCCAAGGCACGTCTCCGGGGAAGACTTCCTGGAAGGCAAAACTCAGGGAGTTCAGAACGATGACCGTCGCCGGCAACTGGCGAACGGAGGCCCAGAGGCCGCGCCCAGGGCGGAGAGGAGAGAACTCTGTTGCTGGGCCAACCCCTGGAGGTATGGCCCGAGTTATACCAGTTATACCCTCTGGTAAACGTTTACATAACTATGGAAAGATCCACCATTTTTCATGGGAAAATTCACTATTTCGACTGGGTCATTTTCAATAGCTATGTTAGTCATTACCAGAGGGTAACTACTAACAAAACCCCATCTGGCTGGTGGTGGTGCAATGTGCCCATCTTGAAAAAAGATGGAGTGAAAGTCAATGGGAAGGATGACATCCCATATATGAAATGGAAAAAACTGTTTGAAACCACCAACCAGCCATTTATAGCATGTATAATCATGTATAATCCCAGCTATAACCAGTTAGAACTAATAGCCATGGCCATCACTGTGGAGAGTTCGTTCGTAGCATAAAGATCCAGTTTAAGTGTATTGTCGTTTGAGTCAACCATGAGTTCACCAACTGAAAATCAACTTGACTATCTTGGGGGCCCCATTACGGTAAGAAGACATTGGAACTTGTCGCGTCAAACACGTATGGATTTCACCCATCGAAAAGCTGATGAAAAACGCTCCAGCAGTTTGTGGAGGTGAAATCGATGGAAGTTTTGGTATTTCGGTGGACAATGGTTTAAAGTCGAGCCTGGATTCATCAACCCCTAGGCTGCTCAATGGGCTAGGAGATTATCATAGATTATAGATTATCACTATTTGGGGAGTAGCACCGAATTTTTCTCAACTTCATAAACCATGGCATAACCATGGTCTATTCATCCGGGGTTGACATAAAAAAGATGCACTCGATGTACTCATCTGAACAGGCGAGAATCTTCTGGTTAGATTCCCCAAAATGCGCCGGCAAAAAGGCAGCTGCTTCTTTTGGGAACGTTAAACACATCAGATTTTCTGCATCCTTTAGATTCCTACAATGTGGAGCCCCTAAACGTTATGTGAACGTTGGTTTTTGTTAACCCCATGAATACTATAGTTGTATCATAAACCCAAACGTTATTGAAGTTATTTGCACCAACTGAACGCTATCGTAAACGGGGGCCCCACGGCTTGTACAAGAAAAAAGACCTGAAATGATGCCTTCGAGGATGATTCCCGAGCTCGGTTCGAAAAAATCATATGCCAAGTCAGTGAGATCGTGATCAAATTTACCCTCTGGTAATTTAACGTAGCTATTGGAAATGGCCATTTATAGTTGATTTACCCATTAAAAAAGGTGATTTTCCATAGCTATGTTAGTTTACCAGAGGGTATCTGGTTGGAGGTATACCTACCTCTGAAAAATCATGGAGTTCGTCAGTTGGGATGATTATATATGATTATTCCCAAGATATGGAAAAAATAAACATGTTCCAAACCCCAACCAGTTATCCAGATGTGACTACCCAATATCCAAATGTCCCAGTCAGAAGATATGACTAGCTAGCAGCAGCTAGCACTAGCTAGCACTAGCTACTAACTTTCGGAACCATCCAAGCAAGTCGATCATCGACAGCAACAGCAACAGCCATTTTTTTCACAACTAAAAACACACACATCTATTCGAACACATAAAATTTAGCATTTAAGATATGTCAGAACGTAATTGAACATGTCGTACCATGTCGTAACTTTGTAAATGTTGCTCCTTGAAGGTGGGTGCCCATTTTTCAGTGATGCATTTCTGAGTTTGTTTACCTTTTTTTGAGATCCATTCACTGTTGTAGATGTTATATCATGTTATATCCCGCGAAATAATGCCTATAAACATCAAAGCTCAGTTATTAGAGTGAAGTTATGTTCACAAACTTCGCGTTCACAAGGGCCCCAAGGGCCCCACATGGCCCCTTAAAAGTTGCTATATTTTGGGGGTCCAGTGGCCCACTGAGAAGCCGGACAAGCTCCAAGAGTTTCGAAGTCCGGGCGGAAAAGACCTGTTTTTCAGCAAGGTGATGGGATGACATAAGCCATAGGATCCATGGTGCTGCTATATATGGTAACATGGATCCCATCCATATACCCCAGTCATGTTAGCATTAATATAGCAGCACCATGGATCCTATGGGTAAGGGGAATGTTTACATACAATGTTGGGCCCCCAAACGTGATGTTTGTTGGATTGTAAACCATAGTAAATATAGAAATATCTACCAGAAACCATAGTTATTGGAGTTATAAAACAACTAAGCATTAAGCTAACTATGGGGAACCACCTTGTATGAAGGCCTGGATATGGAACTTCGGATACTAACTGGTGGTTGAAAAACTCCTTGAAAGATGAAAACAATTGAAAACACATCTAGGAATCTAGAGGGAAAAAAACAAAAACGCCTGAGCCCACCAGCAGAAATGTGACTTTTTGAACAATATCAGATCTTTTAAATGATCTAACAACCTGAGAAAAGGTTACCCCACATTCTTAAAATCTGCGAAAGTCAACTTCCATAGGTTTTCTCAAGGCGCAGAACTTTCGTCAAATAAAATCAATGAGTAAACTTGAGTAAACCTATGGAACATCTATGGAAAATGGATGAACATATGACCCTTGTGATCCTTCTGGCAACCCTATTCCATACCTTCGGTTTTTCCACAACCCTTTTGAAGACGAAGAAATTGCTCGAGTGATCATTCGCTGGTTGATGGTTTCAACCCCTCTGAAAAATATGAAAGTCAGTTGGGATGATTCTTCCCAATATATGGAAAAATAAAAAATGCGCCAAACCACCAACCAGATTCGTGTTGAGCCAACGCTAACGGCCCAGCCACGTAGTACACTTTCTCCTCTTCAACGGGTTCGTCCGTGAACTGGGTGTGAAGCCTTGGCTGAACATTTGGCGCATTTCGGCGCTGATTTTGATGGTCTTTTAAAGGGCTGGCCCTCGGAAGCAAACGTTGCGTTTGGATGAAATTCTGAGCCGAAAAACTCTGAGTGGACACTTTTTTTTGACTGTCGGCATCGCAGATGATCCACTGATTTTTGGAACGCCATTTGAAGCTGCTATACCACCCACTGATAGATCATCGCGCTGGAAAAACCAACTCCAATCCTGGGGTTTTCCACGAAGTTCGGGGTTTATGCGTTGAAGTCCGAATTCTCAAATGTTTTCGACTTTGGCTCCAATAAACCATCGGTGCACCTAGCAGACCTAGCACACCTGCCCAAAAAGCAACTGATTCTGGGCAGATTGACTGGATGTGTGTCCATGTTGACTGAAACATCGTGTATGCTCTCCAATGCCATATGTGTTCTTGCTGAACTGTTTGTAGTTGTTTTTGATCGGTTTCAAAAAACTGGGTTTCCGGTCTTTGTTTCAACCCCCATGTGGCAGCTTCTGATGTTGAATCCTCTTAAATCCACATGATGTTGGTTAAATCCATGTTAAATCCCAATGAATGCTGAAAATGGTTTAACTTATGTGAAAAATCGCCATGTTTCATGGTGACACCGTGACATATTTTCATGTCCCAAGTTTGAATCCTGAGATCTTCGAACAAAATGGTCACCATAGTTATGAAAGTTGATGTTCATACCCCCAATAAAACGATATACCACAAACCCAACAGTTCTTGGAGATACCCTCTGGTTATTTAACATAGCCATGGAAAATGGACCATAGAAATAGATGGTTTACCTGGGTCTACCTATTAAACATGGTGGATCTTTCCATGGCAAACTGTTAGTCATAACAAGAGGGTATTCATGTTTACCATCTTAGCCATCTCCCATGGCGAATCCAATGAAAATCCCGTTTTTAAAATCGCCATTGTTGCTGGCTAACACCTGGCTAACATACCATTTATGGGAGAAATAATATAATCATCAAAAGATCTAGCATAAATGATTTATGATCATAAATAGAATTTAATATTTAGTACCCCATATACCATAGGATACCATAGGTTTATTAATCATAAAGCCAGCAGCCCATAATGTAAAATACCAAGCAGCTCTTCACTGCGCAAGGCGGCGCGAGCCTTGGCTACGTCGCGCAGGACGTTCTTGGAGCTCACCGGAAGTTCATGTTCACACCTGGAGGCCAAAGATAGGGATTGAAATGATTTTAAACTCTAGAAACCACTTTAACCAGAGATTTTTGTGGTGGTTTTTATGGTGGTTTCATCAACCGTAAATGAAATTTGTTAATGATTTTAATTGGATTTAGCTATCGACATAAGGCAAAATACGAGCCATTCACTGCAGTTAAAGCCCCAGAAACAAATTAACTATTTTTGTGGGGTTATCATTCCATAAATGGGGCTAAAAAACAGCTTCCTGACTTATAACTGGTATTTCCGGGCATAAGTCTAGGGATTTGAATAGGATTTGACGATCAAAATATGGGAAAGTGGCAGTTGACTTGAAGGTGGGGTCCGCAGACGTGAAATGTTTCTTGTTTTATAAGCTTTCCTCATTAGTTCGTTATATCTACCATAAATACCTTTGTCATTTGAGTTATGTTCAACTTAGCTATCGAACGGGGGCCCGACCTATTCATTTCATTCGTATTTAGCTATATATCAAGATATGTGGATGTGGATAAATATTGGCGGAAAATAGGATACATCTGAAGGTATGAGCGGAGAATCAGGATATATTACTGGGTAAATTATAATATTTCACTAACCTGAATTAAGGCCATTTTGGGATGATTCCCCTTATTTACCATGATTTCCAGTGAGGTCGCAGTGAGGTCGTTATAATTTACCCAGATATATATAATGGGGGTATACCTAACAAGTTGAGATTTGGGTGGAAGATGGTGGATTAAACCCAGCAAATGGCAACTGTTGTAAGCAAAATTCTGATCTACCAGTGGATGGAATGGGGTACCCTCTGGTAATTTAACATAGCTATTGAAAATGACCATAGAAATAGTGGATTTACCCATTGAAAATGGTGATTTCCCATAGTTATGTAAACGGTTACCAGAGGGTACCAAATTCAAGACAAACCACATCCGAGATGAAGATTCAACCATCGAAACGGGAAGTTCACCGTGGTAACAGCAAACCCTACAGAAACCCTAAACCAACCCTCAATCAAACCCTGAAGAAACCCAAATTTCACCTTAAACCAAACCTAAATAAACCCTAAACCAAGACTAGATAAACCCAAAACCAACACTAAGCAAACCCTAAAGAGACCCTAAAACAAACCTTGACAAAACCCGACATTAACCATTAACATTACCATTAACCCGAAGCTAACCAAATAAAACCTAAACCAAGCCTGACCATACCCTACACCAAGCCGAAATAAACCCTGACCCAACCTTCACACAAACCCTGATGAAACCCTTACTTAACTAAACCAACCCTTAAAAGCCCTAAACCAGGCCTAAATAAACCCCAAACCAACGCTAAGTAAACCCTAAATAGACCCTAAACCAAACCTTGACGAAACTCCACATTAGTCCTAAACCAACCCTAAATAAAACCTAAATCAAGCCTGAAAATTCCCTAAACCGTATGTTGAGTTGTAAGCAAGAATGGTCATTGAGCAATCATCTGAAGAGCCAGTGCCTGAAAGAGACATGCATGTTGCATGTTTGAAAAAAAAACATGCATATAATATAAATACATACATATATATGTATGGAAATGGAAGCATGCCGCAGTGCAGTCACCCCTCGCCCCCAAAAGCCCAAAGGGGGGGGGCGGAGTGTGACTGACTCGGACGTGGTGCTTGACTCATTGCGTTCTGACTCTGTCAGTGGGTGACTGATTCCGTCTGCTCTCTGGCTGAACTTGTTCGCATGGAGTTGCTTAAGAACGGTGCATAGGCCCAGAAATGCGCAATCTAAATGGGAAGAAATACAACAGTCTGCGAAATGTTGGAATATCAACCCCATTTTCAGACAAACTCAGTCGATCACTGGAAGATAAGCAAAATAAACATGTTGATGCATGGTTTTTCTGTTGAGGAAAAATCATAGAGAGTACAACCAACTGGTATATTTCCCTTAGAGAAAACCATAGTTTTTCAATGCCTTTCATGGTGGTAAATTTTCTGAATGTTGGTTAGATAATCCCATAATATCAAAACAAATCACCATAAATCGCCACTCACTGGATTGGTTTAAGGGAAAATGTGCAGGAAACCATGGTTTTTACCATCAAATATAGGGCTTTCCGGTTAAAATTTTCCCATCATCCAATTCTTTGAGCCACATATCAATATCAAACTCCATATGGATCCGGCCTTGGGAGACTATGTGACTTTCACCTTGTTCACCCCAATTTATCACCGCTATGATGTTCTGGTGGATTTGCAAGCAGTAAACAAGAATACAGTCTGTCTGTCTGTCTGTCTGTCTGTCTGTCTGTCTGTCAAGCCGTGCGCCGCGCGGCGCGTGGGCGGCTCCAACTCCATACATATGCACACAACATGCAGACTAAAAACTTAAAGGCATTGTGCTACAAGGCAGCCTGACT
>Ga0126342_10011913_pt1 | contig 15525 bp, 17 predicted proteins | sample Cyp1metagenome_FD_92528 | JGI IMG/M metagenome (GOLD analysis project Ga0126342, IMG submission 92528) | Coral microbial communities from Lord Howe Island, Old Settlement Bay, Australia - Cyphastrea 1 metagenome | ecosystem: Host-associated > Invertebrates > Cnidaria > Coral ...
AATATAGTTGGAGAACAACAGTTCAACAAGTGTCTTGAAATAGGGTCTTAAGAACTTTAGGAACAGCAAGTAGTTGGGACACTTGTTGAAAACAGGTCTCAATTCCTCTCACAACAGCATGCACGACTGTAGTTTCTGTGCAGTTTACATGCAATTTATATGCAGTGTATTCTATGAAATTATGAAATGTTAAATGCAAACTACAATACTACACATACATTCAACAGAGGTGCGGCCAAAAGCCAAAAGCCAAGTGAAACCAAAGCAAAAAAAACAACAAAAACCAAAAACCAAAAGCCAAGAGTCAAGTGAAGCCAAAACCAAAAGCCAAAAGCCAAAAGCCAAATGGGCATGCAAATTGGCTCCAAACTGCAGCAAATAGCACGCAAATCAGAGATTTTGGCTCCAAAATGCAGCAAATACAAGCCAGAAACCAGAAACCGAAGGAGCCAGAAGCCAAAAGCCAAAAGCCAAAAGGGCATGCAAATAGTCTCCAAACTGCAGCAAATAGCACGCAAATCAGAGATTTTGGCTCCAAAATGCAGCAAATACAAGCCAAAAGCCAGAAACCAAAAGCCAAAAGCCAGAAGCCAAAAGCCAAAAGCCAGAAGCCCCAAAAAAAAATGCAAAAAAAAATACCCCTCCCCAATATTTTGTGCAAATTCACATCTGCAAGTCCAAGACTCTTCGGCCTGCGACCAAAATCCAAAATGACCAGAAGTAGCATCAGCCGGCAGTCGGCTCAGTATCTCTTCCCATCTCTGGCTCCCAAGAAATTGAAGACTCCACAATTTAGCGCCATTTTCATAGGTAAAACTATAAACAGGAATTAAGGCAAACAGGTAATGTTGGGCTATCCAATGGATCTCAAATGATCTTTGCCCGATCAAGTAATTATCTTCCGCCTTAGATTCAAGCTGGATTATTCAAGCCATCTGGGCAAACCTGCCTTGGCAGGGCTGAGCAGCAAACGCCGGCTCCATGGTCCTGCCGATGCTTCAATGACTCAGGTTGGGGAATGAACTGTAGCGGTCCGACCCTCAACAACAACACCACTGGATGAGATTTTGAAATGGGTGCTGACAGTGCTTTATCAATCTATCAATCTATCAATCTAATCTAATTTAATCTAATTAAATCTAATTTAATCTAATCTAATCCAATCTATCTATCTATCTATCGATCTATCTATCTATCTACGTAAATATACCAACTAGTTTTGCGCATTTCTTTCTCTCTCTTCTCTTTTTCTGCGCATATATATATATATGTATATATATATATATATATTATATTCCCTCAAAGTCGAACGGAGTTTGACAAAAAACAGCACTAACAAAAGTCAACACCCTGGCCATCCCGCAGCCAACTCCCAGCTCGGCCTGTCTCAAGATGGATCACCACGGTTTCATCAGGCTGGGACCTTTCAGACCGGATGCTGGAGCCCAAAACAAGGGGAATCATTTTCAAAAAGATGTATGACTAAATGACTACAGCCATCTTTTTTTTAGCGGCACTATCCAACAGCTGCAATCAGAATTTTGAATTTTGGGATCCAAAAATGGTTGGATCATCTTCTCACCCCGAACAAATTCGCGCCTCGCCGAAATGCGGGTGATATGACGCGCCACCAGGTGGTCGCGCAGGAAACAGTGGTACCACCAGATGGCTCCAGCATGCAGCACCAACACCTCGGCGTGGTGAGTATCCCAGGGTCACCCCGAGTATCGTGATGAATGATGATGAATTGCTATTAAAAATTATTGAACTAATTTAAAATATATGGACGTGGATTAACAAAATGGTACTTCTGGTTACTTGATGTTACTTGGCCGTGCCTCCATCCATTGAGAGTGCTAAATGCTGGAAGAACCCATGAAGCTACCCACAGCACGTGGCAGTAAAGGACAATTTTGACAGTTTGACATTCGCGAGGCTTGAGCTGCGCCCTGCCCCCATCTATCCCGACTTCACCGCTGCAATGTCTTCGAAGCTACAAAGTTGCTGTTGGCCATGAGCTGTTCAGATGCCTCTGGCGGGTGAGGCATGTTGGCGTGCGCCAAAAAAATGCCGAATCGTCCATGGATTGATTTAACCAAATATCTACAGGAACCGACAGGTGGTCTTTACCCTTCAATATAGGGTTTTCCTGCCATTTTTGCCCATCATCCGATTCCTGGAAACGGGAAAAAAACACATGACTCTCTCTCACTTTTGGAGGAGTGGTTCCATTTGAATCTTCACATTTTCACCTGGAGAGGTCAGGTGTTCCGTCAATGAACCACACCTTTCTGTGACCTCAAGTTCGGGAATGCCAATTCTTGAAGCTCCCTGCCAGCTGTGAATTCGCCATCAACCCTAACCCAACTCCAGACAGGCTAAGTGCAGACTCAGACACGGATAAGAAGTCCTCAGGATTGAAGTGATTCCCCAGCACTTTAGCATAGGGTGCTGCTATCCTTAGCCCCCAGTTCAGCCCCATCAGATCATCAGGGTGATCATCAGGGTGATGCCAAAACGAGCACGGCCCGACAACGAGTCACGGTCCAAGGCGCAAATCCAGTGCCATGGCCACTTGAACTCTGCGCCGCATGTCGTTGGCCGCCTCCTCCAATCCTGCGGATGTGCAGGGCAGATTCGCCAACCATATATGGTGATATATATATATATATATGTATGGTGACATGACTATGTAATATATAATCACCATATATATATATATTTGTATATCCATGTATCACCATTAAGAACCATTGACCCTGTCAAACACATGAGCTTTTAGCTGAGCCTGACTTTCCAGCGAAAATTATAGAACATTCATAGGATCCCATGGTGCCATGATGGAAAGACCTGTTGCCAAGGTAAGACCTCTTCACCGATTTCACTGCTGGAGTATCCAGGTAACGATGCTGGGTGAAATCCGATACGCCCCGGGATGGTTTCAACCCCAGTGGGCCTAACACATAGTATCCCTCTGTTATATTTCACCTGGGGCATGTTCCCATCTATAATTGACAATTGTGTTTCTTCCCGGCTAACAAGTCCAGATTCTGCCAGTTTTCATGATGTGAGATCAAAAAGGAATACCATCCCCATGTATCCCTACATGATCCCTCATAGCCTCCACATGGATTTGTCTCAAAGTGGGGTTTTCATGCTGGGTAACTGGCTTCAAGTGGCGGCTCGCTTGTGGAGGAAGACTGGTGAAACAATGCTAAACATACATAAAGGTTGCCGCCCAGGACGGGGATTGCAGGGATACCTTGCTAATTGAAACAAGTGAAGTGCAGCAAGCGCAAGTCTCCATTTTTCCCTCGATGGGGTCTGACTCAGAGACAAAGGCAAATACTGGTTGATCCACACAGTGGGTGGCACAGCTCGTTAAATCGAGGTTCAAATTCCCAAGTCGCGCGTCGCAAATGCAAGACGTGTGCGCGGCGCACATCTTCGAGTAGTCATTTGGGTTAGGGTTGTGCTTTACTGCAGACAGCGCCTTGCTCTGAAGTAAGCATGAGGCTTTTGAAGAGGCTTCCGCGAAGGGGCTTGCGCCAAGACCAGACATAACAGCAGAAACATCATATCAAACTAAGAAACGCATTGATTGCGAGGAATACCATTGAATTGGGAGATTTGGAACATAAATGTCTACAGGGAGAATTAAACATTGAGAGATCAAGTGTGACAAGCCGCTCGGGGGAAGTGGGGCACACCCAAGAATCCAGTGGCTTATCACCACTCTCCCAATTTGCTTATGGCCCCACTTAACTTATATTGCCAGTTCCCAATTACACAAGGACTCAGACAGATTTTGGATGCTTTTGGAGTCCCCCACTTTGAGGAGTTCCATATTTCATATTGGAAGTTCTGAGCCATGGTGAACACCCTTGATACATCTGGATTGTTACTGCTGATCTTAGTAGTCCTACCTGACAAACTTCCTATAGATGCGAGTATAGATGGGATTTTCAAAGCTGCCTACATGGTTTGTTTGGGAATTGGGTAGGGTGCACCAAAATTTGATGGTTTCTCATCATTCCCCCCATGAAAATTGCGATTTGGGGGCATATTAAAATAGCAATTTGGGTGTGCATGGGGGTGCACATCATTTTCAGACAAAGCCCTTTGCAAAAGATGAACAAGCACATACAAGTACTAAAGTAGCCATCCAAGGTGTACAGTACCCAGGCATATATTATATCAAGATATATCAAGATATATCAATATATAAATATTTAATATAAATATAATATAAATATAATATAAATAAAATATAAATATAATATAAATATAATATGAATATAATATAAATATAATATGAATATAATATAAATATAATATAAATATAATAAATATAATATAATATACATATAATATACATATAATATAAATATAATATAAATATAATATAAATATAATATAAATATAATATAGATATACTATAAATATAATATAAATATAATAATAATAATATATAATATATATATAATATATATATATATTATATTATATATATTATATATATATATCCTCATTTTTCTTTGTTCTTCCAGCCGAAACCCATCAACTCCGCAGCGCATTCGCACCGGCGGCACCTTTGCGCCGAAAGACGTCTCGCAGCGTCGGCTCCGTTGACTCCGTCCCCATCGCCGCTCGTGCTCCAGCAGCCGCTCGCCGCGCAGGAAAGACATAGCGAAGATGTCGCATCTGTTGGGGTTTTGAGGGAATAGAAGAGTTATCTGTCAAACTGGAAGGGACTCACTTTTTTGAGGTTCTTATAGATATTGCAAAAATCAGTGAGACCCCCATCACCTTTAGTAAGTCAAGTACTTTGCATCTAGAGACTCATACAGACTCTTTACTCGTGTTTTTAGATACATTGCAAGTTCTGCGCAAGGGGCTAATCACTTGCTCGCAGGGGCTCTACTCTGGAAAGTTGGACTGTGGCCCGTGAGCATGAGATTCTTGCCATGATAGTTCATCATAGTTCATCATGATGTTCTTTGCATGCTCCGTCGCTCTTGCGATTTCACGTCTTACAAGCTCGCCTAGAAGCGAAACAATCCCGATCTCGCAGAACAATGAACGCGCTTGCGCTTGCAAGACCTATCGCAATCCCTTGCCATCACATAAGAATGCTTTTCCCTGTCCACCTCATGCGCATATGTATCCCTCTGACGGCAACTTTCCGAAATTCTGGCCCGAAATTGGGACTGGCTGCCCTCTATCCCACAGCGCCTTCCATGAAAACCAGTTGAAAATAACCACCTCTCCACCAGGCATCCTCTAGAAGTGCCTCTCGCAGAACAAGGTGGTGCAGCGTTGGAGGGGTTGTCTCCTCCTCTGAGTTTCACACAATCGCAAAACCATGCAAAAACCATCATTAATTTTCATGAATCTTCAAAGCCAGAACTGCTTTGCTTGATCCTGCAAGCAGGGTGAAACGGACTGCTCTGCGGCCAAGCAAAGGCCTCGCAATAGCCTTCATAGGTCTTGTTGTGATCCGGGAAGAAATGCGCCTGTTCACAGCCCGCCAAGGGCTTCATGGGAAGCAGCAACAATCAAAGCAAAGAGGACGGAAAAATACAGCTGGAAATGCAATAATCACGATACAAACACAAATAGATATGCAATGATATGCATAGAGATGTGCAATTAAATCAGCATATGCAAACACACACACATACACACACACATATATATAATATATGCAAACATATGTGATTATATTATATTATATTCTACTGCATTATATGTGTGTATCGGGAATCATTCATCTTTCGGCCACCCTGAGCCCTCCAACGCACTCGTTGCAAGGGACGATGGCTGAAGGCCTCAACGAAAAATGCTCATCACCATCCTCCTGTGATACATCTGATACACGATCCGTCACGATCATCCCACACAGGCACAAGAAAGTGCAGAAGAAACTGTATGGCTATTTATTGCTGGTTGGTGGTATACCTACCCTTCTGAAAAAATATGAAAGTCAGTCGGGATGATTATTCCCAACATATGGAAAAAATGTTCCAAACCACCAACCAGATTGGCTATTTATTGGCTATTGATATAGGATTTGCTTTTCTATCCTATGTATTGTAGTGCCGTTGAATCCCAACGGGCCCCCCTTAGGAATCCCTAGGAGCTACTTGCAGTGGGATCCACTGAGATGACTGGGTGCCCCCAACTTCCCAGCATCTGCAGCAAACGCCAGGGCTGGAATGGTTGCCTCGAAGCCCATTGGAACAGCTGGGGATTTGCCAAGTTCCAACTGAACGGGTCTCACTGGGTTCGTCATTCACATCATCACCAAAAATTGGCATGAAACATCAAACGAAAACGAAACAATATCTGCAATATCTCAAACCAGCAAAATGTATCAAAAAGTCATTGGGTGTATATCTTTCATGCCCCGCTATTGTTGATACTCATGGATGCCTATGGCCCAAGTGTATCCCCCTTTCCCTACATTACAATCATTAGAATCATGATATTTATATATATATATATATATATATGTAAATATAACATATAACATAACATATAATATAATATAATATAATATATAATATAATATAATATAATATATAATATAATATAATATAACATAATATAAAATATATATATGTGTGTGTGTTCCATTTTTATTTCTATATAAAAACACTTGGTTAACATTGATTAACTATGTATACACATCGGTATGACCTTGTCAGGATTCAGGTGCCTCATCGCCATACAGCGACACCACCACCGAAAGCTGCCACATTTCGGGATGATCGACCTGTGCTGATTGGGAGACCCGAAAGGTGTTTGGACACACCAAGAATTAACAGCAATATACAGGGATTAAATGGGATTAACCTTGTTTGATGATCTAATCAGATTGGCCCTTTGGGAACTGATACGAATTAGTCATCTGATTCAACCCCGGCGGCGGCACTCAGCCAAGACACGAGGAATCTCTCGTCGAAGTCCCTGCTGAAAGCGGACAACTTTGCTCCAGTTCCACGCCTGGAGGAACGGCTTGACATTCTGCTGAAGGCGACCCCGATTATCTTCCAAGATTCAAGAGCCATCCTCTCCGAGCATCTCCCCAACTAGAACGGAAAAAGAACATGATCGGATCATCGGATCATGATCTTACCAGAACTGTGTGGGAAATGAACAGCTGGGGAAATTCTGCATGATAGGAGTTTTCGTATGGGAAACCTTGGCCCGCTGGTGAACACCAGCACAGCTGGGAAATGGATATTTGATGATATTTATTCACCCCAAAATGGTATGATAGGTTTTGTTGATGTTTTTTTGATCCATTCCGCCCGAAGCTTATTTAGTCACTTGCCAAAAGCCGCCGAGACCAAGTGGATCCAAGTGGCGCCGATGCCATGCAGTCATTGGACCAGTGAGCCTGCCAGCCAACTTGATGTGGTCCATCCAACTATCCAATTCATGGCAAATGATCAAAACTCAACAGCCTAGATATATGTATGATATATTATATTATATAGTATGTATATATATATCTATACTGTACGTAACCGTGATATTGCAATAATATATAATTCAATATATATAATACAATGTAGCCCTATCGCCACATCAGTCATTTGACTTTTTGGTATCCCCTCACATAGGTGTTTTTTAGGCAATCCCCCCAGTCCTGATAGGGAGAAGGGTGCCCCCCAGTTCTTGTTTCAAAAACCCCCGCAACGTTGCGGGTCGAGGTTGATACCGATGCCTGGGGATCAAAATCATCCCAAGGTGTTGCAGCTGCATCTATATATTTATCCAATTGTATCTATCTATCTAATTATCTAGTTGAATTTTTTGAGACTTCACCGAACTGAAATGAGATCTTTTGAGGGATTGCCCTTACTAAACATCTATGGAAAGGCCCTGCACTTCCCCATGTGTATGCAACGGCATGTAGGTATATACCTCTATAGTTCTATAGCTATACAGGTATACACGGTATACATGTTTTTATGCATGCTGCATATGTGTACATATTTGTGCATGTATAAATATGATGTTATATCCACCGTTATCTATCTATTTATCTGGGTAAATTATAACAGTTCACAAACCTGAAATAAGGCTATATTGGGATAATTCCCCTTACTAAGTATACTTCCAGTGAGGTTGCGGCGAGATCGTTATAATTCACCCGGATATATCTATCTTCATATGTGTCTCTATCATTCTTTGATTTCTATTGTTGATATGTCATGATATGTCCATGGGCTAGAAGAGAGTTGACCAAAGCTGCTGAGCCTTACCAGTCACGCCCCAGGTTGGATCAACCACCTGCAAATGAAAATCATTCAGCAACAAAGCCATCTGAAAATATCTGGGACTTGAGGAATGGAATAGCATGCAATAGCCATAATTAGCTGGATTTGTATAGTTTTGTCACATTCCAATACATTTCATTGTGTCTCACCATGATTCATCAAGTTTCACATCTTTCCACCACGAATGGACTCCTCGTCATGGTCCCCTCGGCACCGTCACAGAGATGCCCTTGGCCAGCAGTGCTGCGGCCAAAAAACCCGGCTCGCCACCGACCTGGGCACGGCTCGCCAACAGGCCCGAAATTGCAGGCCCGAATGGCTCGTTCAACATGGTTTACCCTCTGGTAAACTAACATAGCTATGGAAAATCACCATTTTTCATGGGAAAACTCACTATAAATGGTGATTTTCCATAGTTATGTTAAATTACCAGTGGGCACCCTTGTTCACTATATTTCACCATTGTTTAAGGCTGTTTTGCGTGTCTCATCCTGTTAGCAGTAGCAACTCAGTAGCATGCTTGCAGGTTGCAAGCACCCCTTCCCATTGCCATGCATCCAAGTAGCGTCCAAGACACCACCCCGCAAAAGCTCCATGCCCCAGTGTCGGATCTTAGCAGCCACCATCAATGACCATTGGCAACACGGGAACCATCATTCCTTGGACACCTGGAGCACATGTTGGAATTTAACTTTCTAGATGAAGTCCTTATGGATCCTCTTGGGGCAACAGGATCTTTATCTTTCTACCTCCTTGATGTTATAGGGTTGTTTGAAAATAGGGCACACAGCACTCAATCCATCCCTTTTTCTTAAACCATATGTTTTTGGGAAGATCTTTCCCATTTTTCCCAGATCTATCAACGCCATTCAACGCCATAAATTGGGGGCCCATCCACAGATGTTTTCCGGGCTCCTGGCCATCCAATCCACGATCCAATCTGCTTCGTACCTATGGCCAGGGCCGGTGAATGTGGATGATTAAGCACATGAAGCAACCCAATAAGACAAACATGTTGAACATGAACACCTGGAAATTATATGAAATTAGGAGGTAAACATCATCTCTCGAACAGCTTTGGAACATTTTGTATCTGGGGTTCCCTAATATATACAGTGTTTCATGAACAGTTATGATACTTCATTCATGATGTTTGGCCGTGGGCCAGTGCATCTTTCAGGGGTTAGCCGATGATGGCCCATGGCAGCCAGCTTGGAGCCTCTTGTTCTCACACCAGCTGGCGCCAGCCGGTTCTGCGATCTGGGGCGCCAAAAAAAAGGTCGCAGGGCTAGGGTAGGGCCAAATCCTCCACCAGTTGGTAGCTATTGGAAACTATGAAGCACGGTAAACAATGGGATTATAACGAGATAAACCAACTATTTTCACAGTGTAACAACACTTCTATAATTATAACTCCTACCAAGTCATTCTGGAAGTTCCTTCGCAATGAAAATACGACTGCCCTCCAGACTAATAGTTTATTGCTATGGAACATCATGATTTTTCAATCTTTTAATAGGTAAATCATGGTAAATCATCGAACTCCATGGGCCATGGCATTCATTGCAAACTGTTTGCTGAGAGCAGGGCCCAGTCCTGCCACTCTTTCCTTGGCCGGGAGCAGCTGCAAGGACTGCGCGGGCTGACACACTCTCCCTCTCTGTGTCTCTGTGTCTCTCTCTCTCTGTGTCTCTGTGTCTCTCTCTCTCTCTCTCTCTCTGTGTCTCTGTGTCTCTCTCTGTGTCTCTGTGTCTCTCTCTGTGTCTCTGTGTCTCTGTGTCTCTGTGTCTCTCTCTCTCTCTCTGTGTCTCTGTGTCTCTGTGTCTCTCTCTCTCTGTGTCTCTGTGTCTCTGTCTCTCTCTGTGTCTCTGTGTCTCTCTCTGTGTCTCTGTGTCTCTCTCTGTGTCTCTCTCTGTGTCTCTGTGTCTCTCTCTGTGTCTCTGTGTCTCTCTCTGTGTCTCTGTGTCTCTCTCTGTGTCTCTGTGTCTCTGTGTCTCTCTCTCTCTGTGTCTCTGTGTCTCTGTGTCTCTCTCTCTCTGTGTCTCTGTGTCTCTGTGTCTCTCTCTCTCTCTCTGTCTCTGTGTCTCTGTGTCTCTGTGTCTCTGTGTCTCTGTGTCTCTGTGTCTCTGTGTTTCTGTGTCTCTCTCTCTCTCTCTCTGCTTCTTTCTTTTCAGAGCCGAGCGATGTTCCTCAAAACTATCTGTCAGGAATAGTTCAAGCGTTGATCAATGGTGGAGTAATTCTTGAGAATGGGAGGTTCTTAAGTCATGGGACACTAAACATCATAAACACATGTATACACATATCATTTTTCATGGAGGCACCCATGGTATCCACGGGACCATATCCAGTGATGCAAAATCATCTAGTGGAAATCCAAAATTCACGGCCTACGGCAGTCAAAAAAGTCACCTGGACGTATTTTCCCGAGGATCAGTTGAGCAGGTTGAATCAATTTGATTTTGATCATTTTTGATCTTCCAATCGTAAATCTTTTGGTTTCCGTATGTTTCCATCACATGTGAAACCATGCGCAATGCTATTCAGTACCATTGAGGCGATCAAGGACTTACAGTACCCATCTACTCTGATGATGATGATGATGATGATGATCATGATGAGGATTATTATGTATATATGTTCACCCCATCAGCATTAAACAAAAACATTTAAAAAAACGATGAGCGCATTTCGATTCTATCCCTTCATGCTGCCACCATTCCCTTCCCTTGGCCCCGGTTCCCCGACGCAGTCCAGCCCTGGTAACGCGGCTCCGAGCACCTGGATTTCACCATGGATGGTCTGGATGGTCCCATGGGGCATTGAAGTCATTGAAGCAACGTTTACATGGGGATTATTTAACCATGGATTTAACCATGGATTTAACTATGGATTTAACCATGGATTTTATTAATTTAACATAATTTAATCATCACCATCTCTCTCTCCATCGCCTTCTCGAAGAGTTCAGTTAAGCCATCAATAACCAGCTGCTTGATGCTGGCGTTGAGGGCCAGGCCGACGCCACCATGCCTCAGATGCCTACAGCGCAGCTGGACACTGATGATCTACAGTTACAACTGGTGATATTATGGATGATACAGTCTCTCAATTGCTCGCCATGTTTTTGGTTCATTTTTTATAAAGTATACATTCATGATAGCCATGTATCACCTGTTTGTTTCATAGGTATTGGCCAGGAACCACAAAATGTAACTCTACACCTTGTTTTGAATATTCATCAGCAAAATGGCCCGGATAGCAAAGTATTGCACCTCAGAGTTCCAACAGCATCATCATGCGCGGCGCCCGGGACGGCGAGTTTTCCAATGTTTCTCCCAGCTTGTCCCTTGCGAAGCCGCCAGGCTTGCTAATCTTGCCCGGGAACGATCTTGGCACACATTCATGCCGTACTGGACCAACCGAGCCATCACAAGCACAGCCATGTCCACTTTACCGGAAGGCATGTGCTCAGCGTGCAAAAGGGAACCAGGCACACCCACCACATAAGTAGTTGTAGCGCGCTGCCAAGAGACCTGTACAAGGTACATGCCACGGAGACGGCTCAGTTGCAGGTCGGTGAGGTTAGAGGGCCCAACTGATACACTCTTCATCCAAAGGTCTGGCAACTGAGCCATTTCAACCTCTGAACCCGTGGGTGCCTGTGGGAAATCGACTACCATTGGGCCCGCAGCTTTGCGGCTAACGATTCCACATCCAACATGTTTCAACAAATGTACTGGGGCGATGATCGCCTGACCCTTCCGGCACATAGAACCACAAGAAAACTACGGCTCCGGCTGCATTGGCCTGCGTGACCTACCCACACCATGCAAACCTCCACATGATCCAACGAAATCCAACGGTCTTGGTGCCATTGAATCCAGAACGTCCAAATGCGGCAGCCTTTGCACGCCAGCATCACGTTCAAAACTGCAGGGAACTGCAAATTGGAATGCCCGGAATTTTGGGAGGTGATGTGGCTGAAAAATACACCAAACACCCTTTAAATAGGTGCAAAAACGCTATAAACTATAAACGATGATGTTGCCATGACTGCTTGGAAAAGTCAAGGAATTCAACCATTCGCACCATATCATCGTTGACTTGCCATGAGCCTGGTCCGAATCGTATTTGCAATTCCAGTCCTCAGTCCTCTAAGGTTCCAAAAAGTTCTTTGCGTAATCTCTTGGATCGTGGCCTGAAGTGGGCAATTTTTTTTCTGCAGTGATTCTGCAGGGGCAAAAAGCTACGGATTCCGGGACCTTATGATCGGGTCGTGTGGATAGAGATCTTCTACAAGTAGGATACCTTCTCATTCTCTTCACATGCCTACGGTTTTTTTCATTTCATGTTTTTTCATGTTTTTTCTCATGACGTATATCGGTCTCAACCGCGGAGTTCTGAGCCAGCTGCTATTAGAACCACGTACTCCAAGTGAATGTCATGGCCATCACAAAATGTACTCCGCGACAGCGGGGAAGTGATTGCCTCAAGGCAAAAAAAATAATGGGGAACTGAGTGGCGTGCATCGTTGCTAGATGATCTTGGCAATCTAAGGATCGTCCCCAAGACTGCAGTGGCATTTGGATATTTGTGGTGTATGTGTGTGACAGTGCGTATACTATAGTATACATATATCCATATATATATACACAATGTATACTAAATGTATACATAGTATACATATATTTGTGGGGTATAAGTGGATATGTATGTATCATGATAATTTTTTTTGATGAGAAGAGATAAGTTGGTGCATGCAACGCCGTCAAAGGACTATATATATATATGTATAGAATACTGTGATTTTTTGAAATTGAGCTACAACATTGCTCTTGCGTGCCGTAGCAATGTTTGTTTTTTAACCAAGTGTTTCAACAGCACCTGATTCATTCCTCTCCCAGAGCGCTGCGCTTAAATCATCTCTTGACTCACCTCTTCCCGAACACATGTGGACAATATTGGTCAACATCCCAACTGTTTGGGAACAAATATGTTTAACACCACCAAGCAAATCTTAAATCATCCCAAAATCATCTCAAGTCATCTTAAACCCACCATAAACGGCCATAAATTCACCATAAATCCACCAACTTTGTTTCAACCTTGCCAGTTTCGGAGCCCTTTTCTCGTAGCAACGGCACCATTTAGGACCCCCATGGCGTTGCGGAACTCCATGATGCCCTCGCCAGGGTCGGAAGACGACTTGCCCCAAACCTTGGCGCTTGGAACTGCTAGTGGGGTTAAACCATCTAAACCATATCCTAAATTTGGATATGCTATGATAATCTATGACACACTGAACTCTATGATCATCTACGATAAACTGAAGGGGATCCATTTTTAGGATATGGGTTGTTGAATGTTTTTCACCAGTGTTGTTCGTTGAGTCTTCAAGCCACGGACGAGCCTATTTGGGGATCAGCATCCATGTTTTGGGTCAATGATTTTGATCCAAAACCGTCCAAAACCAATTTTGGACCCATTCATTTACTTTATTTACATATACACTGGTACAAGCTAAGGGGGATCAATTTATGGGTAATTAAACAGTTCAGATTCCATGGACAACTCTTACATGAGTGAATTCTAATTCATACAGCACGACTCATGCACATTCCCCAGTTACAATAGATGGGTGGTAAATACCATCCCCCAATGGTTTACCACATTACCGTAGCATACTGGGGGTAGTTGCACGAGCCACCATGTCAAGCATCCCCATAGGGGCGCTGCCAAGTGACAGAGATGAATTGCTGCAAGCTGGAGGACCAAATGGCTGACTTCACGTCCTGTCGGATGCTCACAAAAGATACCACCTGGTAATGTAACATAGCTATTGAAATTATGATTTATAATATTTTATATTTGATTTACATACCTATTAAACAGGATGATTTTCCATAGCTATGCAGCTATGTTAGTTTACCAGAGGGTGCCTACCATACCTCTCTGCGCAACTCCATTGTACGGAGACCTACTATGACAGCATGCCTGCATGAGATTGCCTCAATCCAAAGGCCCAAAATTGCATGTGGGAGTCAAGCTTCAGGGCACCTAGAATGGATTCGCAGTACTGAGATGTACCTGGCATTTCAGCGGCGCAGTGCAGCCCTGCACCTGGTGATTTCGAATGTCCACAGTTCGATATGCGATGCCGTCCACTTTGAATGCAATGAAGTTGTCGGACAGCTCGAACCTTATCCGGCGATTAAGGTTTCCACGCATCCCGAAACTCCCAAACCCCTTCCCCTGGAGTAGATAAAATGATAAACCAGGAGTTTTAAGCAGGAAGGGATAAGGTGGAAAATTAAAGACAATGAAACCATGTGAAACCACTGTCCAGCAGGTAGAACCCTGATCTTGCAGCTCCCATCCGTCCCAATCCCAGGTGTCACAACTGGTAGGCCCGACCCTCATATCCCGCCAGAAAGCCCATACTCATGAACTGCGGCCGTCACATCAAAGGGAACCGTGATCCAGTCATTGTGCTCCACAGCGATGTCTGTAAACATGTTGGTCCAAATGCGGGAATGGCCACCTACGACGCCGAGGACTGTGCTATGGGATGCTATGGGGGGTGCTATTTTTTTTTGCGAAGAAAAAGGATTGGAACGAAAGGACAGGACACTCACAGAGCTGATGCTGATTCTTGGAGTCTTGAAAGCATCTCCGTCTTTGTGCTTTGGAATTCAGACAGGTCGTCAATTACTTACCTGGTAAAACATGTACTACCCTCTGGTAATTTAACATAGCTATTGAACATGTACCATTTCTAGTTGATTTACCCATTAAAAATGGTGATTTTCCATTGTTATGTTAGTTTACCAGAGGGTATGTCACAACTTGTCCAACAAACACGGCTAAGGCAGGCCTGCGGTGTTCCCCATGATTTCGAAGTCCAACTCCACCCAGGGATGGGTCTTGGTCCTTGGCAGAATCCAGGATCCACAGCTCACAGCGATTTCCACTCATTTACCCTCTGGTTATGTCAAAATAGCTATTGAAAATGGCCATTTATAGTGGATTTTCCCATGAAAAATTGTGATTTCCCATAGTTATGTTAGTTTACCAGAGGGTAACTGATTGATGTGTTTTTTTTTCCAGGCTCGTTGGTGCACATATGGACATGTATCTTCTGCAGGCATTTTGTTGGAAAAGGACCGAATTGTTTGAGGGTTATGAGCCCAACGTGGCACCAATAGCCATGGAGGGCACTTCTAAGCGATCT
>Ga0126342_10011914_pt1 | contig 15525 bp, 11 predicted proteins | sample Cyp1metagenome_FD_92528 | JGI IMG/M metagenome (GOLD analysis project Ga0126342, IMG submission 92528) | Coral microbial communities from Lord Howe Island, Old Settlement Bay, Australia - Cyphastrea 1 metagenome | ecosystem: Host-associated > Invertebrates > Cnidaria > Coral ...
GCCACAAAACCACGAAAAAACACAGTGTTTCGCGACTTTCCTACCTTTTCGCGCACCTGCATCTTCTTTCTTCTGATCTTTTCTCTTCTGACTCTTCTCCCTGCTGACTGCTTTTTCATCTCTGCATATTGTCGGAAGTTTGACTTCCAAACTTCCTTCGATGATTGTCCATATATTGGGAATATCATCATCCCAACTGTTACTCACTCATATTTTTCAGAGGGGTAGGTCAACCACCAACCAGATATATATTAACCATCATTAACCATATAATAACCATCGTCATTAACCATGAAATTAACAGTACATTAACCACATATTAACCATCAACCACCAAGGGGTAGGTCAACCACCAACCAGATGGTATCCCATATAAATCACCATTAAATCCCATCAAACCCCATTAAATCACCACTAAATCACCATTAAATCACCATTTTTCGGGTAGGTCAACCACCAAGCAGATTTGGTTTAGCGCTCCAAGCACCAACGAAACACCGTGGGATGCCCAGCAGTTGCCGTCGTAGGCGATCCACGAGGGCGACGTGACCAAGTTCTTTCGAGGCTTCGATTACTACGGCAGGACTGGCGCCCGGCCACCAGTGTCACGGTGGACTCCACTGGTTAAAACACATACCATTTGGTAAACAAAAAGCTATGGAAAATGGCCCCTAGAAATAGATGGTTTACCTATTAATAGCATGGTGATTTTCCATGGCTATGTTGATCATAACCAGAGGGTAAAAAGAAATTACAAAAGATAGCAACTCCAAATATGAAATAGATAGATAGGAAATGATAGGAATGTAAAACTCGAGAAACTGTGAAACAGTGGCAATTACGGTAATTGCCCCATCTTTTTGTTGGGTCATTCAGAATAGCCCATGAGGCACCAGAGGGCACCCGGTAGCCGTCCAGATGAGTTCTACCTGCCGTTACTCATGGCTGGAAAAATCTTCCATTTATCGATATCTGGTTGGTGGTTTGAAACATGACTTATGTTTCCGTTTCATATATTGGGGATAATCCTTCCCATTGACTTTCACTCCATCATTTATCAGAGGGGTTGTGGTCAACCACCAACCAGATATTGATAGATGATATTTTGCAGCTGGAAACCTTGATTTATCTTCAGAGTTGTTTTAATGATTTTCCCGTGGAATTCCCATGTTTTTCAACACGTGTTCGCGCCAGGATGTGTGGTCGCGACCTCTGCGACGGCGTCAAGTGCGGCCCTTTCACCTACTATTGTGGCAAGTGTCCTGGCAGATGAAAATCTACAAAAAAAGGTGGTTCAACAGATGAAAATCGATTTAATGTGGTTGGATAGGGAGATTTATTTAATGTGAATATAATCTAGAAAACGATCACAAATGATGGTTGAATGGGGATTGTGTGTGGGAATATAATTTACAATACAATGGGATATGCATATACAATTGCACATATATATATATACATACATACATATCACCAACACTATGATTTGTGTGTGAATTCCTTGGGGATACACATTTTACTGGGGATGCTGAAATCCAATCATTAAAACCCCAACAGGTTTTGACCAAAGACAAGGGCAACAAAATTGGTTTTGATTACCAACAGAACATGAATTAGATGGGAATTTTTGATGGGTTTCATGGAATATGATACAGATATTGACAGATATACTCGCCGAATCCTCGAAGACCTCCATGAAAAACTCGTTTTTCTGGAAGAGTTTTATGTCCAAGCCGTTGCCAAACATTGGTTGCTGAGTGCTGTTTTTTTCGGGATGTTTTTTGGTTTTGAAGATTTTGAAGCCTATTGCCTATTTGACATGATTATCACAACTGGCGAGCGCCTTTGTTTGCCTTGTTTTGTTTGGCTGCTTGAAATCTTTGTTTCCATGCCGGGACAATCGTGACCCGGGCAGGCAGAAAGTCCCGGGAACTGGGGAAGTCGATTCTTTCCGGTTTTTTCTTCCTAATGGAGTTTTCCAAAGATGTTTCAAGTTGAGAAAATGCATTCTCGTGTTTTTCACATCCTGGATTTGTCCGAATGTCCAAGTCAATATATAGATCTGGTTAGGACGCTTGACGAGATGCCTGACACGGCTCATCCGCAGCTCGACGGAAGGGGACAGGTTTTCTGTTTTTTGGAGTTGGGGAACTTCAAATCACTGGGAAATACTGGGGATCTAATCATCATTGGAAAATCAGGGATGATTCGTTTTTCTTTGATTAGTTCAATGGTTTCAAAGAACGTCCACAGGATGTAATCCCTATCTGGAGGTGTCATTTGGAGGAATGAGCGAATGGGCCGTGACGTCACTGGAATGATGGTGAAATATGGTGAAATGTCCGAATCATCTCCGGCCGTGTGGCGGAACTCTTCAGCTTTCCGGCGAGTTGCTGATTTTTTCTTCGAAAAACCAACCGTTGAAGCGATGGAAAATCCATGGCTTGATGGTTCTTGAATGAAAATCACTTGTGTCTTAGAACTTTGATTTGGAATATTTGGAAAATGGGATAATCATTGGGATATACAACTAACATAGCTACAACATACAATGGATCTTGGTGGGAAAATCATGGGGGATATACAGCTAACATAGCTACAACATCACCGATGGATCTTGATGGAATTGCTTTGGAGATCCAAGCATCAAACCCAAAGAGATCCCATGCGACTCCATAGTGTGAATATGTTATTGCTGCAATTGCTTAGTTTAAGGATACGTAATACGTATTTTAAAAAATTGATCTTTGATTCCTATATCTCGACGTCATTCCATTTTTCAACATGGTATGTCCAAAACCATGGTACTTCAACATAAACCTCTAAACTCTTCGTTAAGACATCTTCAAAGTTGTGCCATCGCCCGCCGCCGAGGATTTGTGTGGACAGCTGCCCGACGGGCAACAGCACGTCACACATTTGCTGGGATGAAGATAGTCTCAGCACGGCTGGGGACTCGGACTGATCGGACTCGGTGGCCGTGGCCGTTGCCGGGACGCTGGGACGTTGGTTCAACAGACGTTGAAACGTTGAAGCGTTGGAAAAACACTGCAGTTGGTTTGTGAAAGGCCATGCCGACAGGCCTTACCTGGGCCTGAAAGTTGCTATGACATGATGCTTGGTATCTAAATGTCTATTCAGTGTATATATATATGTATATATATGCTCAAACTCCATGTTTTACTGCTTGGTATTTTTCCTGATGTTAGTAGAGCGATAAGAAAAGAAACACCCATATGTAAATCCCAACAAAAATCACCATATTTTTGTTGCTTAAATCTCAATGTTTCTTGACTCTATCACCTCTTGCCTCTTGCTGCTGAAGCCATGTAGATTTTTGTTGGTTAAATCCCATTACTGTAAATTCCATTAAATCACCGTATTGTCGTTGGTTAAATTCCCCACTGCCTGCAGGTTTCATTGCCAGATTTGCCCACTGAAGAGTTCAACATGCTGGGGACCCCGGGAGTTGAGGACATGATGACACAGTGAAAAAGTCAAAGTTTCTTCATGGGAAATCCAACGAAAATTTAGTGCATTTATAACATGTGTTGTTCATTTAAAACATTAGTTGTTTTCTAATATATCCAACAATGTAGTGAAAAATTATTTGTTCATTGCTAACCTACAGGAATTGCTTTGGCTTTCATTGTCCAGGGGCCTCTTTAGCATATCCAAGATTCTTGTTGCGAACAACACCGCGGAAATCTGAGCATGAAAAATGGAAATGTTGCCATCATGGTGTGTGTGTATAGGGGGTAGGAGCTCTCAAAACATGGAAATTGGGAAGAACGCCTGTTTAATGAATCAAACTGGCGATTGCACTAGCGGACACCCCTGACTAGGATGAAGTGGAAAATGGATGAAAATGGCCCATTTTCTTCGATGCTTATGAAAAGCATGGTGCCCTTTGCTAAATTCACATAGGCCCTGAACGTTTCAGCAAATTTATTGTGGTGTCACTAATCTTCCAAGCCCTATCTGGCAGGGTCATAATGTTAATTTACCAGAGGGTAATATTGCTAATATATCATAAATATATGATGACCAATGTGAGAATTCGAAACCATCTATTACTATACATTACTGGCTGGTGGTTTCAAACATTTTTTATGTTCCATTTCATATATGGGATAATCCTTCCCATTGACTTTCATATTTTTCATAGGGGTTGTTTTACCACCAACCAGATTATGCTTGATTTCCTGGAGGCTATTTGCCGCTATGTTTACGGTCGGCATGTTCCTGATGATTCCCAGCGGAACTCAGGAAGTGCTTACAACTAGCGCATGTGCAGAAGGCTGGGTGATGGTCTGGGATAGCTATCCAAATGACCTACTGATTGGTGGTTTGGAACATGACTGGATTATGACTTTCCATATATTGGGAATAATCATCATCCCAACTGACTCATATTTTTCAGAAGGGTTGTTTTACCACCAACCAGCCTAAGCATCATGTTGGCGAATGATCATGATTTATCCAGATCTCATTTCTTTCCAAAGATCAACGCGCTGAAGGATAGTGATCGGCTACTGGCTTGTAGTTGTCTTTTTACTGACATGTTTTCGGATCTTTTATGACCCACCCCCGTCCCATGCTACGTGTATGTTTTAAGACATGCCAATTTCGCATGTGGAGGTGTCCTAAAATAAAGGCACCCAATCATCCAGTCGTCATGGATGACCATGACTTCGTATTGCAACAACCATGGTATCATGGGTATCATGGTGACGCCTTTGTGTTTTTTCCATTTTAGGACCCCAATGTTTTATGGCTTACCCTCTGGTAAACTAACATAACTATGGAAAATCACCATTTTTAATGGGAAAATCAACTATTTCTATCACCATTTTCAATAGCTCTTTGTATGTTTACCAGGCCGGGTAAAGTTGAATGCACACATTTTCCCAGGTCTTTCTCCTTGAAAGCCAGGAGCACGAGAAAAAGAACGCCAAACTCTTCAAAGGGCTGGAGGATTTCAAAGGGGTCGCTGCAGCCCAGGGGGATGCGCTGCCGATTTTGGGGGCGCTTCCGGGCTGGTCTCTGGTAAACCCTTTGCAAAGTGGAAACCATGGGTCCAGTTAGCCCCTGGTAAACATAAGAAAAGCTATTGAAAATGGCCATTTATAGTTGATTTTCCGATTAAAAATGGTGATTTTCCATAGTTATGTAAACGTTTACCAGAGGGTTCCATGATTTACCATGATCTGAGCTATTTTGTGACCGAATCGTGATTTTCCATGCTAAAATTCTAGAGGGTAACGGGGATTTTTACCTTGCCTATTTCAATGGTGATTTTCGATAGATTGAAATACCAGAAGGAAAATGGAGATTTTATGAAACATTTCTGGTGATGTTTGACGGGATATCACCAGCAATAGTTCAACAGGGAAATTAGATAAGATACAACTTTTCGATATGACTAGGAAAATATTGCGATGTAGTGGGATATTTCAGGAAACTATGATGGGATTGTGCCTATCATATCTGGATTGGTCAAGTTTCTTGCGTTGGTGCCACGCGACTTCACTCGCGCAGGATTCCGTCAAAACTGGATCGATCCAGCGGGATGTACCCATGATATGGGATGATCATGTCATTGACCATACCATGAATGAATATCATGGTGATTTAATAGTGGTTAATAGTGATTGTTAATAGTGATGGTTATTAGTGGTTTTCATAGGCTATAAACTTTATAAACCAACAACAATTGGATTTAGTGATGGGAATAAATATGATGTAGTGATATGATGTGATGTGATCATCGGAGCAATAGTGGTTTTCATAGGCTATAAACCAACAACAGTGGGAATATGATGGTGATCTGGTTGTTTGGAACATGACTGGATTATGACTTTCCATTCAGTTGAGAATGTTATCATCCCAACTGACGAACTCATATTTTTCTGAGGGATAGGTCAACCACCAACCAGATTTTTAATCTTTTGACATACGTCTAAAATACAGTACCCCAGTTTTTATGTGGAATATCAGCTCTTAGGTTACTGGGTTATTGGCCACTTGCAATTCTTGGGATGATTTTCCTCCCAAGCAGGAAAATTGCTGTGAAATCTGTGGGTGCCCGACAATTTGGAACCCCAAAAGCATGATCATCATTGTTTTATTGAAGCATCATGAGTTTTGGTGTATTCCCATGGTAATTCCCAATTTTTGGACATGACATCCTCAACTTCTTGCTTATGAAAACACACCTCACAGCGACCTCAACTTCCATGGCTGTTGCGGGTGCCATCATGGAGCACCTGGACTGATCCTCTCGGGATGTGCAATGAGACACACCTTGGCTTAACAAAAAGATTGGAGGAAAGTGAGGAAAGGGTCTTCTCAGAGTTCTTCGTTGCAGTCGAAGTCCGCCCGTTGCAGTGGCGGACTTTCCAACTCATCCTTCAGCCCGACCTTCTCAGAGTAAGATCCATGGTTGGGGCAAAGAAAAGATAACCATTTGCCCACGAAGCCTCACAAAAAACTGCAAGATTAAGGCTTTAGGCGATTTCGGTGTCTTAAACTAGGATTCCTCTAAATCAGTGATTAATCATCATTTTCTCTGTGGGATAGCCGTGTGGATGCCCGTTTTGAGATGCAGCCAAACATCAATGTCAATATCCCAATATATCCCCAATGATGTTCTCAATAGATTCCCAATGATATCCATATTGAACCGTCATTTTTGTCGTTCATCTGCCTCTGCATCTGACTCCCAAAACGCACAAAAGGCTGGGAGTTTGGTGGGCCTTTTGATGGATTCGGCTGCTTGGCAACATTCCCATTGGATGGTTGGATGATACTAATAGCTGGTTGGTGGTTTGGAAAAAAAAACATTCAGTTGGGAATGTCAGAAAAACCAACTGACTTTCATTTTTTTCAGAGGGGTAGGTATACTATACCACCAACCAGATAGTGACCCCAAAGAAACGAGAAAAGTAGCCATTAATTAATGTGTTAATGTCATTATCTTCGTGGCATATGATATTACGTTTTCAACTTTGTTTGGGTGTTACAAGGCAAAAAATGTGTGTAAGATAATCACGCATGAATTACAAACCACACCAGCCATGGATGATACAGTGCTTCCTTCGATAAATGGAGGCGTCTTTGGAGAAAGTGTCCACAGGGGTGACCAGAATGGGGCGGACCACGGTACCCGGGGCTGTATCCCAGGAATCGTAAATGGGTACCATGTGAAAAACCCGAGTTCTAATGCTTATCTGGTTAAATCACTGATTACATAATTGTTATACAACCCGAAGTTCGAATGGAATATTCCTAGATCGATTACAGGATGGCTATAGCTTACCATTCATGGGATGCACATCCAAGTGACTCAATGTGGTCCCAAGGCTCATCTCAAAAGACCTGGTAGATCTGGTAGATCTTTCCAATCACCATGCTGCTTGGATAAATCCACCATCGTTGATGCTTAAATCTCAATGTTCTGATGGTTACAAAATGTTACAAACACATTTGTCACAACTAATTGGATACTGCTGGATACAGTACCTGTGTTTTTTTGGGTTTATTCTACGTCCCAGTTTTCCCCCTATGGTTAGCCGACGCCCAGTTGCACAGCGTCAAACGTGCCTGGACCATTCTGATTCTGACCTTTTTTGTGGCGTGGAAACCTGGAGCGAAGTAGGCGGTTTTCGTGCCGTGGAAGTGCCGTGGATTTCACCAACAGAAATGGGTTAACATGAACATGATTTAACCCAAGAAGTGATATAGTATATCTAGGAGTCAACCAATGGGAATGGGGATATAGAAGGGAATGCCTAAAATATGATGAAACTAATCATTTGATGCTGATAGTTTCTGGGATATACTTGATGGATATTTCTGGGGCAAGACCCCCAATCATATTGCAGTTTTCATGAGGAAAATTCCTGTTTGTTTTTGGCAAACCAAATGAGATGGTTTTATTTGTCATGTTTCATGGGATTTTTGACGACCTATTTTCAGGCATACCCACATGCTTGGCGGGTGATGATGGTGCCCAACCGGACAAATGTTGAGGTTGTAGAGTAGAGCATGATCAAGACACCCCGGCTGAAAAATTGAAGGCATGACCCCAAAAAGTCATCAAAAGTGCAATGAAAAAGGTCATTTCTAGATGAGTTTCCCATAAAGACACCCATATTTTTAGGGGACTTCATGGCCAGCCATGTTTGAAAAGTGGTCTATGAGTCCAAAAACTACAGTAGACCTGCACGAAATGCATGGGAAGATCAGTGTTCGGAAAGCAGCTATGCCAGATGGTGTCTGGGCAGACCTTGGAGAATGGTTCAAGGATCAATGTTTCGTCATGTAAATGCAGCGGTATTCAATATCCATCCATGGAATCATCCGACCCAAGGGATGACCATCCATTGGTCGATATGTTTTACACCAAACGATTCCGGCACATCGGGGGCAACATTGGAGGTGCTATGGAACAACTATTGGTGGTTTCAAATGACTCATTTGGGTTCATCATCAGTGATAACCCCCGTGATTATTGAAGCTTTGAATGGCTAGGAACATGGATTATTCATATGGATATTCCAATAGATATCCCAATGCACATGTTGGTTGCAGAACTGACTATTTACCATAACTGTTGATCCCCCAGTCCAAGTTAATCACCAAGTCCTTCCGACAGAAAACCGCTGATTTCGAGGCGTTGGCCACTGGCACGTTTTACATGGTCTTCTTGAAGTTCTTGGCGGCGTTTTTGATCTACGTGAGGGATCCCGGGGAATGATCTACATACTGCAGATACCCGCCCGGTTTCTGAAAAAGCTGGAGGGAGTGATGGAATGATGGAATGACGAAATCCCAGTTTTTTGATGTCCCGTGATATATATATATATAACTGTATATATATATACATATATAAGGTCCTCTGGAAAACAACGGGAGGTAGCCGCCCAGTTGTGAGTTCTCAGGGCCCAGCCGGGGTAAACTAATATAAGCTCTACAGCTTATACATAGCTGTGGAAGACCCATGGTCTCCCAAGGAAATGAACTAAAATGGACATGGATTTCCAGATCTACGTTGATTTGCTGGGGCTCATTCTGCTGGAGAAACTGTGGCTGGGGAGGGAATCTGTTTAGTCTTTCGCCCTAAAGTTGGATATATAAAAAATACAAATTTATATATATATATATACACATATTTATTGTTACTGCATACTGATCAGCAGAAATAAACAGAAATAAACATGCAGGATATCCAACATTGTCCGTGCTCCTTGATTGCCATAACATTGCTCCGTAAGAACTCGGATCATCTCAGCTGAAAGGTCTCTTTGTCGTTGATGACGATCATCCCATTTGTCTTCGGGGCCTTCCACATCATCAAGGTTTTCACTTCAGGAGACCGTCGGAGACCGTGGAAAATTCATGTGAAAGGAAACACTTCCATTGTTGGGTGAAGGAAAGTCAACATCCAAGACACAGAAAAGGAGTAAACAATAGTAAGCATCAACATCCAAGGCTGAGATTGCTAGTTCAATTTCATGGTGATGTTGGGCGATTGTATCTAAGGACCATTTTGCCACATTTTGATCGCAACCTCATTGGCTGACCCCCATGATTAATGCTGGTCAAGTTTTTTTGGTTATCATCCCAAACAGTGTCTGGTTGGTGGTTTGGAACATGACTGGATTATGACTTTCCATATATTGGGAATGTCATCATCCCAACTGACGAACTCATATTTTTCTGAGGGATAGGTCAACTACCAACCAGTTGGTAAATCTGTTTCCAATGCGACGCAGATTTCCTGGATTCATGTTTCCCACAACTCGTTTAAGGGACAAAATGCCAGCACAAGAACATACTTACCCTCTGGTAAACGTTTACTGGTGGTTTAGTGGTGGTTTAATGGGATTTGATGGGAATATATCCTCTGGTAAACGTTTACATCACTATGGAAAGATCCACCATGCTATTAATGGGTAAATCCACTATTTCGACTGGGCCATTTTCAATAGTTTTTTGTATGTTTATCAGAGGGTAATGACTCAATGGTAAGCCCCGTGAGTTTCCAAAGGTTGTCCATTGATCCAGTGCGGCTGACATGATGGGCCAATAAGGGGTCGACAAGCCAAGATGAAGTTGTTTGCTTTAATAGAACCAAAAAAACATTTATATATATATATGTGTTGGTGGCGTCACTTATGTTTGCAATCTTACTTCCTAGATGGGAAGAGGATCCCACTCTGCAGGCTATTTTGTAGGAGCATTTTTTTCAAACCACCAATGAGTTTTACTTGGAAAGAACCAGATTTTCAGACAGACAGGGATGATGAGAACCACCAGATATTATCCAAATTGGATCCCTTTGGTCACTTCACAGTTCGCAAAATCACAGTTAACAAGTAAATCATCGATAGTTTTCCTTTCGCCATCTCCATCCACTTCGCAAACTATTCCAGGCACATTCTTCCAGTTCGCCCTCTGTTTTTGCCCAGTTGGTTTCTCCACACCGCTGACGAAAACTCACCAGGAGGTTTTGGGGAGGTCCTAGGCGGAAACACCGAGGCAAGTGGGCTCAAAAACGCCTGGAAAGGGGGAGCTTCTCCCCAAATGGAGGTTTCCAATGGGGGTACCTGGCATCATCCAGCTATGAGATTTTAGTAGGGAGAACTTCCATGAAATAAACCTTTTACTAAAATCTCTTAGGCCATTTAAACCAATTTACTAAATGGAAAAGAGGTATCCATGAAAATTTTCCATGAAATTGTGGGTAGCCCAATTTATGGAAACCTCGAAATAGCTCCATGTATCAATGGGGATGATGATGATTAACCAATGGAATGGGGTACCCTATTCTACGACAAGCACAAATATGTGGATGTGTATTCGTGCAAGATGATTTCCAATGAGAATCATTGGGTGATGACTCGTGCTGCCTGATAGATCCTGAATGCTAAGATGAGTAGCCATCGCCAGTGCATACCCTCTGGTAATCAGCTTGATGGCTTGCTGGAAAACTTCACCATTCAAACCCTCCATTGGCGTTTTTACCTCTGTTTTCCCAGGATTTTCCGAGCAAACTCAACCTCCAGCCAGGTTCAAACCAGCTTCTTGAGTGGCATCGGAGGCATTTGTGTGGCATTCGCTGGGCACCCAGTGGAACTTTCATCGAAAGTGGGAAGGCCCGGGGATTGCAAGGCCTGGGGATTGCTGCAAGCTCATGGTGTTTTTTTTGTATATCGAAAACCCCAAATGGATCAGAAAAATATGGGAAAACCTGGAAATATCATCAGAATAACCTCCTGGAAACACGTTTCTATCTTTTCAGGGATGGCGATTTGTATGGCTATAGTTCTTTGCTTTGGCAAGTTGAGGCGGTAAGTTTCATGAACCCACCATCCACGATTGGATGTCTTGGGTGTGTGTGTGTGTGCCCAGCCTTTTTCAATGAGTTATATAAATTACATCATTTTTGGGTGTGTTTTAAATGGAGATGGTGGTGTAAAGTGTAAAGCCACCAAAATATCAGGACATGGTGGGAGATACTGCTGATATAATGGAACATCATGGGTATATAGCCAACTTGACATGATATGTGGGCCTATGTTTTAAGGAACATGCTTAACGATTTATCTACATGTGTGTGTGTGTGTAACCAAGTTGCCTTAGAAAAGACCCTTCTCCCGACAATTCATGGCCATCAAATGGTGATGAAGCACTGGAATGGTGGAGTCGAGTAGCGTTCTTGAAGTGGCAGCTGATTCCATCTATTTCGACCGAGTTTCAAGATGTTTCAAGGCCTGGGGACCTGTGTTTCTGGTCGATTTCATCGATTTCATCTTCCGAAGCTCAGGTTTTATGCTGCACTTTGACGAAGATCTCTCAAGGGCACGGAAGCATAGCGAAGCATAGCAGAGCCATGGAGGTCACGAATTGTGTCTGAGCCATGAGAGATATTGCCCCAATGTATGGCACTATATATATATATAAATATATATGTGTGTGTGTGTGTATTTTGTTGTTTCTTTCTTTATTTATTTAGTGATTTGTTTATGTATTTAATTATATATATATTTATTTATTTATTTACTTATTCATTTATTTATTTATTATGCATTTATATGTTTAATGCGAAAACGATGAGAACCCATTGGATTTTGGGGGGTGCGCCGATATTATGCGATGAAGTTGATGTTTGACTTTCTGAGGTGCCAGTGGTTTTGGTGCTCTAGTGGTTGAGTTTTGGGATACATGTGTGTGTGCACTTACAAACTGGCTGGGGGTTTGGAACATGAATTTTATTTTCCATATATTGGGAATAATAACCCCAACTGACTAATATTTTTCAAAGGGGTTGAAACCACCAACCAGTAAATACATGTGAATACAACAGACAAAGAAAGAAAGAAAGAAAGCAAGACATATAGATGCTAATTTAAACCCATGCATGGGGAGAACTGTTGACTATTGTCATGAACCATCCATTCGAAACGCGCCCGGCCACTGGTGCAGTGCTGAGGGTTGCAACCGCTACCGGCTGCATCGTGGCAACCACGGACTGCATGTTCTCGGTGGGGCCTGCGGGGGGAAGTGTGGCTTAACTCCATTCAAGTCCCAAGTGTGATGCCCAGCTATTAGAGGTTAACTTGAATTCAGAGTACCTAAGACTTGCCATGAATCTCCGCCAGATTCATCGTTGATCCACCAGAGCCATGGAGGCCCCAAAGTTCGAACGATGGCTTCGTAGCTAATGCTCTGCCCATTCTGGGAAAACTTGGGAAATTCATCCATGGATCAACGACAGCTACCCATGGATGCAGCCATCATCCCACACCATATCCCTCAGCATGGCTTCAGAGCCATGGATATGACATGGCAAAAGCCTCATCGCAATGTGGCCCACGGGAAAGAGGAATGCCTTCGTTCTCCTCTGTTTTTTTTCTCTCCAGGGTTTTGAACCAGTTACATCCACATGCTTTGGATCACGATGATTCGCAAGAAAGATGGACCTCGTTTCTTTCCGCGGGCAGTATCTCTTTGGGGGTTACTAGATGCCCTCCGGAAAATTTAACATAGCTTTGGTATAGATGACCCATCTAGTTCGACAGTTTGCCCATGATTTGAACGGGAATTTCCCAGAGGAAAGTGTGAAATAACTAGAAGGAATCACTATTTTTTACCCTGTTTGATGGGTTAAACCCCATTGAATCCCATTAAATCACCATGGCATGGTGGGTCATGGGTCGCCTTTTTGGAAAACCCATGGGCAGATTCCAAGCATTCTCTTCGAGCCCTTGGTCAGCATCACGTTGAAGGCAGGATGCCTGGAGCCAATCATGAAATCCCCTATGAAATCCCAACTAAATTCTTATGTGTTGAGGGTTAAACCTCCATTAAGCAATGGGTTTACCCTCCGGTCATCAACATGGTTTGTTGGAAGTCACCCATTCAGTTTGGTGATTTTCCCAGGGAACTAAACCTCCCACCTTGCCATGTTTGATTACTGGAGGATAAGAGGGATTGAAGCATCAAAATAGGAGCTTAACTTGATTTAACTTGAATTCAAGCGACAAAGCTCCGTTTTTAACTTGAATTTTAACCCATAGATAAAGGATATGGGAAAACAAAGCAAACCATTGCATGGTGATTTGATGTACACGGCAAAATATCCAACAATATGATATGTGATCGGAAAAATGGCCACAAAAAAATGGCTGAGGATTGGGATGTTTAATGGTGCATCTACTGTATCCCCTTCCTTGGGGTGCAGTTCCGCTAATTATGGGGTTATTACTATAGCTGGTTGGTGGTTTCAAACATTTTTTATTTTCCATTTCATATATGGGATAATCCTTCCCATTGACGAACTCATATTTTTCAAGGTGGGGTTTTGCACCACCAACCAGGCGTTATTACTATAGTTATACCGTTATACCCCTGGCCTGCCCCCCGAGTTCTTTCATGGTCACACACACATTTGTTGAGTGGTTGTGCATTTCTTGTACTGTCGGCTCCGGATTCAGAAAAAGATGGGTTTATTGGGGGAGGCACCTCACAAATGGTGATAATGGCACTACGCTTTGACATATGAGTTATGATATATGATCTAACATGTGTATCACATATATACATGTATATATATATATATGATTATCAAAATAATAATGATGATAATAATAATACATCGTATACCATATGTATATGCATGTACATTCTCATGTGTATATATATATATATATATATATATATGTATGTATACATATTCATATTTATATATATATATATACGTATGTTATTTATATATATATAGATAGTTTATATGTACATAGATATTATATTTATATATATATATATATCGATATAGCTTCATGATATATATGATACACATGTTATTTCCCCCTTCGGGGGATTATCCAGGCTTGACTTCCACAGGCCTCCATAGCTGGTCCCATGGTCTACCTGGGCGTGATGCTGGCACCTTGCCTCGGCGAAGTCAACGATGAAGCGATGGAATTTTTGGGCCAGTTGCTGGTGATCTACCTGGTTTAATATTGTTTGCATGGTGGTTTAATGGTGGTTCAATAGTGGTTTAATGGAATTAACCTCTCAATTAATGATTTAAGGGGATTTAAGGGGATTTAATGGAGTTAACCTTCCAGTTCATGGTGGTTTAATGGGGTTTAATGGGGCTTTAATGCTGGTTTTAATGGAACTTTATTGTGAACGATGATGGGTTCATGAAGGGTTTTTTTTGGGGGGTTCTTCAATCAAATCCAAGTAGGGGGCTGCCACTCTTAGTATGTTGGAAACTTTGCTGGAGGTAACCTAATTTATCAGTATTTCGGGAATTTTGGCCCCCCAATGATTACGTACCCATGCTTTAGTCTCATTCGGGGTTGACACTACTGGACATGCAGATTCCCTGCTGGATCGAATGATGGATTTTACGAACCCGCTAGACATCAAGTGTACCCTTTGGTAATCTAAGGAAGAACTGTGAGAAGAAGACCGAAAGTCCCATAAAACCTTTGTTTACAGATAGAGGCTAAACTCTCCGTGTAGGAGGTATGTATTCGAGCGCTCTCGTATGTAAAAATATGCATCTTGATATGTAAAACGATATAGTGAAGTCTCAAAAACGATAACCTGGGAATCATATTATATGTAAAAGCATTGTGGGAAGTGAAGGGGTGGTGTACATGACATGATGGTGGAAACCTGTTCTAGAAGCATCTAGATCATCTAGGCTCTCAGTTGTGGGGTATACGTCATGACCAGCTCACACAACGGAAGATGTGCAAAAGTATATATGTTGACACGCTTGATCCTGGCCAATTTCTTTATTTCTGATTATTGCAAACAGTTTTGTATCCAAGCACGTATTGCTACAGTATGTGGTAACTAGCTGGATTTGGATGCTCTTTTTTGTCTCGCCATTGTTCAAGCCTTCCGGATGAGCGTTTTGTATTTTCCCGCTTTCATGCAAGCATTGACGATGACAACAGGCCTCCTTTCCAACATTCCTTGGTTCATGCCATTTTCCAA
>Ga0126342_10011915_pt1 | contig 15523 bp, 11 predicted proteins | sample Cyp1metagenome_FD_92528 | JGI IMG/M metagenome (GOLD analysis project Ga0126342, IMG submission 92528) | Coral microbial communities from Lord Howe Island, Old Settlement Bay, Australia - Cyphastrea 1 metagenome | ecosystem: Host-associated > Invertebrates > Cnidaria > Coral ...
TGGCTGCCATAGTTTCAATTAACGGCCTATCCCGCAAAATCATCATTGCCTTGATAGGAAAAACCGTTCATGCCCGCAGTTTCTTTTGTTTCATTACTGCCTCTTGGTGATACCACAATCAGATATGAACTTCTGAGATTTTTTTTGAGATTTGAAAGGTATCAGGTCTAAACCTGACGGATCTACACCCCAAATTGCGAACAGTGAGCATTCCTATGTTCCTCCAGCCTACCTCCGGATCGTTTTTGGTGCGTTTTTTTGTGAATTATATCCCTGAATGCTGTGTTACAAGTTTCATGAACATATTTGGAAGTGATAAATGAGGTCAGCAATAGAGAAGCTGGTGGCATATGATGCCAGGTCCTTCGAACAATTTACAATTATTGTTTGTTGGTTGTTACTAAAGATAATTATTGGTTGTTAGTTGTTACTGGAGTCATTCATTGACCTGTTGAAAAACTGAAAACATATGCCATACTCTTGTGGGGTTTCAGCGTGTTTCTCAATGTGCAAATTGATGTGACCGAAGTCATGTCCAACTGTTTTTGGGGCAATGTACCCTTCAGTAGATTAAAATAGATGTGGAAATAGATGGAAATAGCATGATGGTTTTCATGGGAAATGATCTATAAATAGCAATTTTCATAGGGAACATGAGTACTAATCACTGGATCTTGGGGTATTATTTTTCCGACAGAAAACCCACAAGGGGGAATATGTTTTCCAGCTAATAGTTTAATTGAGTTGTATGCATGGTATGGCCAGTGATGTGGCGCTAGCAGTGGACATTACGATGTGAAATATTGTTTTCAAAATGCAGCAATCCCACTACCAGATACTTCTTTTGGGACATATCTCCAATAATATCCAGCATGAACTGATGTAAATTAAAATGAACTTTGGATTCGAACCCGGCTGCCGCTGCAGTCCAAATGCAGCTTCCGGGCGCTCCGGCTGTAGCACCTTCCGTGAAACGAGGCTGGGGGGTAGGGCATCATTTGGCCATAAACTAAGCATTCCTATGAAAGACAAACAAAAGAAAATATGGTTAAATCCCATTGATATGGCTATATAATGGGGGTATGTATGTATATTAAATCCAGTGTGTATATATATATATTTATATCATATACACATGTGTATATACCTAGAACAACCGGGGCAGCAAAAATTATTTGTGTGTCTGGTTAAAATTATATCTTTTGGAGGGGCCAACCCTCAAATGTAGTATTTTTGATGAGACGGAAACTTTGGATTTTGAATGGCTCCAGCAAATTGTGATGTTTTGAGTGGAATGGGATTCTCTCAATTCCACAGGTGTGGCGGAGACTTTCCTCGCATGAAGAACGCACAACTCACGTGTCCACCTTGAAAACCTCATACCAAAAGAATGGCAAACTGAAACCGCATAGATTCCCAACCAAACGGCATATTTCTTTTGGTTGTTTTCAATGCATATTTGGATTTTGACATGCTACATATCTGCCCATGTTGCCGAAAGTGTGTGAATATCACAAAAGTGAGAAAATGCAAGAATGGCAGCTGACACGGCAAGAATCCCGCCAAACAGTTGAAACGGAAGTTTTTGGCTGAGACGGTAGAAGTTACTGAAGCGACAATAATTTCTTTAGCCTGGTTGGCGGAAGAAATTTTACCCAGCCGGGAGGCCTAGGTATATATATATATAGATATATATAGATATATATATATATATAGATCTCTCATATACACGTGTACATATATATATATACACATACATTTACGGGTTTTGTTGGTTGTCACTCTTCCATTTGACGGAGTGTAGTTTTCCAAGGGGCTCGCCATGAGTTTAGGTCTAGAAATTTGGCCATGGGTTGGTTTCTATCCCATTCAGCTGCATATCTACCAAAGAAAAAAATTACAGGGTGGTGCCCCATAGTTGGCTAAGTTGGTTTACAACTCCAATAACTATGGTGTATGGTAGATATATCTATATTTACTATGGTTTAGAAACCAACTTCGAACTGGGGGGCACCAACTTCTATTATTGGTATAGATAGCATATATCATATAAACATAAATTATCCCTATGCTATAGGCCCATAGCATATATCATATAAACATAAATAAACCCTTTACTATAGGCCCATAGCATATATCATATAAACATCAATAAACCCTGTACTATAGGCCCATAGCATATATCATATAAACATAAATAAACCCTACTCCATAGGCCCATAGCATGAATCATGAAAACATAAAAAAAAACCTTTACTATAGGCCCATAGCGTACATCATATAAACATAAATAAACCCTATACTATAGGCCCATAGCATATATCATATAAACATAAATAAACCCTTTACTATAGGCCCATAGCATATATCATATAAACATAAATAAACCCTCTACTATAGGCCCATAGCATATATCATATAAACATCAATAAACCCTGTACTATAGGCCCATAGCATTTATCATATAAACATAAATAAACCCTGTACTATAGGCCCATAGCATATATCATATAAACATAAATAAACCCTACTCCATAGGCCCATAGCATGAATCATAAAAACATAAATAAACCCTTTACTATAGGCCCATAGCATATATCATATAAACATAAATCAACCCTATACTATAGGCGCCCATAGCATATATCATATAAACATAAATAAACCCTATACTATAGGCCCATAGCATATATCATATAAACATTAAAAAAACTATACTATAGGCCTATATAAACCCTATACAGCATTTATAAATAATGATTGGATTGTTTTTTGAATCGCCAACTTAATAACTCATTGCTGGAAAATCTCAAGCCTCTCATCAGTGGATTTAACTGCAGAAGGTCAGCATCAGGCTGCTTGAAAGAAATCATGTCTGGTCAATGGCTGGCAGTACTGGAATCATCCTTGAAGTTCGCTAAATGATTTGTAACTGGTTTTCAGCCCTGCATAGAATGTATAAGTGGTAAAACATTGTACTTTTTTAAAGTACTTCACCCATCTAAATTACTGTGGGATACACAATCACAATATAAGCACTCCCCAATGTGTTTTCTATGCATCTCCATGCAGGCGGAGCAGCGCAGCCCAATGTTGGTCCTGCTGGCTTGTTACGCCAAGAAGGCTAGTGAGCTGTGCTGATAGAATATACAGGGTGGTGCCCCAGTTCGTTAGCTGAGATGGTTTATAAGCCCAATAACTATAGTTTATAGGTGGTATATCTATAGTTAATGGGGTTATAACCCATTTATAACTGGGGGGGCACCACCTTGTAGTCGGGGGTGCAATTGGGTTTATTGATTGTTTTTCAGCATGGTTGTAACCCCCATAAATTGGGACACAAACCCTGCAACTATGGCCAACGACGGCTTAAGTGGAACTGCAGCAAGTAGCTGCAATAGTTTGCCCTGCAGAATTGGTATGCTTGAGGATTTGACCTTGTTGCACCCTTTGTTGTATCCACATAGCTAAATTCTAGAAGTGTTAAACACAAATAAATAGTGCCTAATCGCAAAAAGACGAAGCGAAAAATCTGTGATTTGGCGTCGAACAATTCTCACCCCAAAGCCAGGATGATACTCATCAATGGGAGGTCTCTGATTCGATATCCTTTGGCACGCGACCAGGCTGAATGGCATTGTTGGAACCGTTGCAGAAGTCTTAATTCATCAACTACCAACAAGAGATATCCCGTATCCGTTAATGGTGGGTTACCAATGCCCCAAATGAGTTACTATTCCCCCTTTTTTATGGCTCATTTTGGGGCACGGACATCTCAACACCGCCGTGCCAGAAGAGCTTCTGGAACGGCAGCAAGCATTGTCTGCGAGGCGCTGCTCCAACGGACCGCTGAAGGGTAGCAACAAGTATTGATCGACTGTTGCGACTTGATTTGTTCAATCCATAATAGGGATATCCAGACACGTATATACATATAATTATATAATGTTTGAAAAGACAATGTTAATCTATACTTCAGTTTTTACATGTTCAAACATAGGAATTTCAATTATCTCGTTATTTGTCATTTGAAAGATTAGATCATCTTCCAAGCTAAGGCTTTGGGGGTTTGGAATCATTTTCAGGGGAAAATGTGGTTCGATGAAGATGATGTTTTTTTGGAGGCGCCCAAGAGATTGCAAGTTGACTTGGTATTCTATCCTAAATTTAGTTTGTCCTGCAACTATGTGCCAAAATGCTTGATGCGGCGGGTATCCTTCCTGCTGCAAGAAGCAAAGAGAGAAGTCGGACAACACCACAAGGCAAAATATTGAAAAATACTTTCAATTTATCGGGGAAACCTTAGTGAAGGTTTGTGTAGTACTCTATTTCCTTGCTACAAACCAGGATATTTTAACCTAACCAGCTTCGAAAAAACAGCATATCAATACTGCAGCCGCGTTTTAGACCAATTTGTAGCTACAGAAGGCAGAGATCCTGACGAGGTTGTCGCCTAGGCCCGTATTGCAGGTAAGCGGCACCAAAAACCTCCATAAAGGGATTTAGTATTCGGGTTCATGTGGGGAACCTCCCGCAAAAGCAAAACCTCCACGCGCGAAAGCCACGCCAAAGCTCCGCGAAAGGAGTGTGCCAAGGTCAAGCAGCGAAAGCAAAGCTCCGCGAAAGGAGTGTACCAAGGTCAAGCAGCGAAAGCGGCGGCGAAAGCAGATGATTAGAGTAGATCTTCATATTCTTGTACCAATATTCAGATGGCCATAATATAGTCTTGTGTAACATGATTTACGAATATTTTCCGCGAAAGCCGCCGTGAAAGATATTGCGAAACAAATGCCGCCGCGAAAGCCAAAACTGTTCGCGTGAAAGAACCGCGAAAGCAAAGAACCGCGAAAGCCGTCGCGAAAGCTTTTAAGGATTAGAACCAGATCGCTACCCGGTTTACGACGCCGCTCAGGTGTTCACAAGGTGGTGCCCCGCCAGTTATGTTTGTTTGGTTTTTAAACCCATATTATAAATTGGTTTTTAAACCATAGTAAGTCTAGATATATCTACCATAAACCATAATTTTGGATGATGAGTCAAATGATGAGAATCTCTGGTTCGCACATGTGCATTTACTGGGCAGAACTCTTGTGCTGCGGGAGCCTGTCAGGAGGCGAGGTTGTTGACACCCAACGGCTCCATGTATGGAATAGTAACTTCAAACATACGGTTCAAATGTAGGTAGTATAGATATTCAACCGGCATTTTTGGGACAAACTTGGGTAAATGTCATATACGTTGAATCCGTATATTTATACAATTTAGTTAAGATAAAACCCTTGACCGCAGGTGCCATGTTAAGAAACGTTTTTTTTTGGTCTTTCGAGGTGTATGTTATTTTGCAAGGGTGTATATATAGAGATATACTGTGGATGGTTGCGAAATCCTGCACCACCAAAAGTATGGTTGAAACCCCAACAAAATAATGGCATGTTTACCACCGTTTTCAACTGGTGCAGGATTTCTTCCAATACATGGAGCATTTGGGACCGGAGGATGGGACCGGTCGGATGCCCGGGATGCAGGTTGGAGGCGCATCTTCGAGAAGTCCGGGCCAAAGCTGCCAGGTCGGCGCCTGCCAGTTGGATTCATGGTTAAAAGACGTAGAACGCTAGGGGTCAACCCAAAATTGTTGATATGTTGAAGACCTAGGTGGTTATTTATATATATTATATATATATATATAGATTATATATATATACTATATATATTATATCAGAATATGGTATTGGTCTCGTATAATACATCAGAATGTGCATTATAATTAATGTGTGGGTTTTATTATACATATATATATATATATATGGATATGGAGGTTTTCACAAATGGGGTTACCCCAAAAACCATGGGTCCATATGTATACTACAGTGGCTTGGGTAAATTATAATGAGCTCACTGCGATGTCACTGGAATGATGGCGAATGTAAGGGAAATGTGCCCAATATAGCCAAACTTTTCAGCTTAGTGAATGATTACCCTCTGGTAAACATACAAAGAACTATGGAAAATAACCACTTCAATAGGTAAATCAACTATAAATGTGCAATTTTCAATAGTTATGTTAGTTTACCGGAGGGTATAATTTACCCACATAACTGTTAGAAAGGCAATGCCTATGTTGTGAAATAATAAATGTGATGAAACGTCATGATCAGTCCATAGTCAATCTTTCGGCATGTTGGTTAATGGAGAGTTTTTTTTGAAATAATGGTAGATAATGGTAGTATATATGTGGGTGGGGTTATAACGAGATGTATCCCTACTGTATCTCCGTTCATGCTTTCACAAATGAACAGGTGTTTGTTTATTCAATCTTAGTGAAGCAAAACATCAACCAGCCATGGGGATTGATGCTTGAGAAAGCACGCGTTGCCCATATATTATGACCATTATATAGTATGACCATTTTATATTATATATTATGTATATTATATATAGTATGACCATTATATAGTATATATATATATATAACCATTATATACTCATAACACGCGCATGACCATTTTTTCTGGCTTTTGGGGACCTCCGGGACCTGGAGGAAAGTGGGTGTGACCAACGCGTCGGACAACGCCGGTGCCAAGCTCGGGCATGGGGGTTCAGCATGGTGAAACCATGGTGAATCAATGGGATACCCTCTGGTAATTTAACAGTTTGCTACTGAAAATGGCAATGTTTAATGGGAAAATCAACTATTTCGCTATTACCATCCAGTCTCAGAGATTTCCTGGGATTTGTTTGGGCATTTGATAGGGATTTTGATAGGGATTTTGATTGGTATTGACTGTCGAATCTAGAATGTCATGGAAAAATTCAATAAGGATTTCATTGAAGACATAACCAACACTAGTATTAGGGATGCCATCTGGTCATCAATGGTTGGCAATGGGAAGTCCCAGAACGACATAAGGGAAACATATCCACACGTGTTTTTTCCCATTTGCTGAAGCTAGTGGAATATATAATAGAACACATAAATTGCCATATTCTAGTTGTTTTAATGATTATGATTCAATAGATAAAGACTATGTACCCTCTGGTTATTTAACCTAGCCATGGAAAATGGCCCATAGAAATAGATGGTTTACCTATTAAAAAAATTGGGATTTTCCATGGCTATGTTAGTCATAACCAGATGGTATATAGAGAATTGTCTATTGTTTTCTTTTCCAAATGGTCAAATCCAACGTTTGAGGATAATCCGGGAACATGTTTAACATGTTTAACATGTTTAACTACCCTTTGGGTCCATTAGGCAAATTTCAGCCGTGTGTTTTTTTCTTGAGGTTATATAACTGGATTGGTCCGCTTGTAGAACAATTACTCATGGTGATGCTGAGTAAAAAGTGTGTTTGGTTTATTACATAGCCGTATTGCCTGATCAAATGGCTGGGCTATGACCAGCATGGTCGCTTTGATTACATGAAAGTAGGTTTTCCATAGCCATGTCAACAACAACGAGGTTGTACGCTCAACCGCATCTTGAGAATCTGAAGTTCAATGCTACCAATTTCAGCCAGATCATCGGACAAGATTGGATACCTTCTGGATACCTTCTGCACTGCTAATCAACGTGGTTAGTTCAAAGAAATCCGATTTTTTTCAGGTGATGTCACAATTTTAATGCCTATTTTAATACGGAATGTCCCATTGCCGTTTTAAACGTTGCATCTCCGAGGCCAATCTGCGGAAGAAGAGAAGGAAGACTTGTCCAAACTGAAGGCGGCGCAACGCCTGGTGGGATAACCTCAATTGACCACTGGCGGCGCCGGGGTGATCTCACCGGAACCAGATTTCCCATAGATTTCTTGGTGATTTCATATGGGAAGTGGTTCCCGATTGCTAGTTGGTTACAAGGTTTGGGATGCGGATTTATGAGTTTTCTATCGTTTTCTCATCTCGTGGGGATCCTGAGTTGTCATGTTTTGATGTTGCTGGTTGACTCAGTGAATCCATCATTGTTCCATGTCTTTCACCTTGATGTTTTTTTTGTGGCTCCTGAAACATTCATTGCTACGTCCTACTTGAAGTGCGTGTGACGTCCCTTGAATTCCACGGTGTTTCTTGCTCACACACAATGGATATCCTATAGCAACACTAGTTTCCAGTCATTTGGCTGGTTGGTGGTCTGGGACATTTTGTTAGAATTTCCATTCAGTTGGGAATTTCATAATCCCAACTGTCGAACTCCATAATTTTTCAGAGGGGTATGTATACCACCAATCAGTTGGGAATATATTTTGTGCAACTTCATATTGATTTTGAACTTGTTAGGTCAGATCTTCGATTCTGATTATGTCCTCACGGTTTTGATTAAAAACATAGATGAAAAATCCCGAGTTTTCGTGGTTAAATCCATAACCCAAGTTTTGTCTATCTTCATGTTGATTGCTAAGAAATAGTCTTTGTGTTTGTCGAATCATGATGTTGTGAAGTCTCCATGGTTGCCGGAAAATCGCCACCATCAAGCGTGTTCTGCTGCCGTATTTTTGTTGCTTAAATCCCCATCGGTATTTCGTTCTGATTGCTCGTGCGTTTCAATCCCCATGTGACTTTTCGGTTGAATCCGTGCTTTGATGAAACTCATGCTGCTGTTGACATTGGCATATTTTACCCTCTGGTAATTTAATGGATTAATAGTGGATTATTAGTGGGATGATCATGGGATGATAATGGGATATTACCCTCTGGTAAACTGACAGTTTGCGAACTTGAAAATTGCCATTTAATTTGTTGATTTACCCATGAAAATTGGTGACTTTCCATAGTTATGTGGCTGCTTACCAGAGGGTATAATTTATGATTTTCCTCCACGGATTTTCAGGAAAAAACTGCGTATCAAACATCTCCATGAAGTCGCATGAGCTTTGACCTCTGATACTTAAATCTTCATGGCTGGTGAAATCATGTTAAATCCACATTTCTCTGGTTGGTGGTTTGGAACATTTTGTTATAATTTCCATTCAGTTGGGAAGGTCATAATCCCAACTGTCGAACTCCATCATTTTTCAGAGGGATACATACACCACCAACCAGATAGGTATATATATAGATGATATTAACCATCCATTAACCATAGTTGTTAACCATAGTTGTTAACCATAGTTGTTAACCATATATTAACCATATTGTTAACCATTGTTAACCATAGATGATATTAACCATATATTAACCATAGTTGTTGTAGGTATACCACCAGTTCTCTTGGTGAAACCAGCCTCTGGTGAAATCTGATGAAAGGCCGAGCTCAGAGCCACGCGCGTGGAGGTGACGCAGCTGGGACGTAAAGCCAGGCGCGCAAAGTGGTCCGCCGTGGTTGAAGCCCCATGGGCTCCGTGTTTAATGAAAAACTTGTAAAAATTGGATGATTTTGGATGATTTTTGAATGCAAATGGTGAATTTCGGATGATTTTCGCATGATGTAATTAATGAACATAATGGGTAGAATGGATGATATAATCATCACACCCTGCTTGTGGGGATTGAAAGAAAACTCGTGATATAATAGGAATCTAATGCAAATTTCACGGGATATGCACTTGGTCATGGGTATTCACGGACGTGAATAGGAGCATGCTGGGAATATGAGCATGCTGGTCTGCAGAATTTGACCATGACAAGTCATGAGGATTCAATGACAAAAGGGGTATGTAATGAGAATATAATTAGTGGGGATTGTAATGGGTTATAATGGGTTAAAAATGGTTAATTATGGTTAATTATGGTTAATAATGATTAATGAGAACATCTAATTCATGGCTACTAACCATTATTACTGCTAACAGCCACTTAATAGTTATATTAGTTATTAGTATTAGTGATTAATAATAATCTGGTTGGTGGTTTGGAACATGGCTTTTGTTTTCCATCTCATGTATGGGACAATCCTTCCCATTGACGAACTCCATCATTTTTCAAGATGGTTATTGCACCACCAACCAGGAATATCATTAGTGGGAAAGTCATAGGATTTGATGGGATTGAATAGGAATATAGTGGCAACATATATAGTGTATATATAGTGAGGTTTATGGTTTATGACCACAATGTGCCACCGAGAAATGACTAGAAATTTTGAGTTCGGCACAGGGACTTTGAAATGACTTGGGAATTAAACATGTCCATTGTAGTTCATTACACTGATGATTACGGTTATATCCCATTACAATCCCATGAGGTTCTATAGATAATACCCATGAATACCATAATCCAATTCCATGAAGTAGTATTGGTACATCCCAATTTTCATTTTATTCCCATTAGATCCCATTAGATCCCATTTCTTTTTTGGTCATATCACCTTATAATCCCAGATTTTTATCCCTTCCGTCCCTTTTTGAAACGCCCCCAGGAAACATGGTGCCAAATAGGTGATGGAGATGTGAATTCCATAAACATGGCACCAGTTGTGAAGTCTTTAATATGAACGAGGGATGGCATGAATGGCTCATTAACGGCGAATCCAGGAAGGTTGGTGGTTTGTTTACCTATCAAACATTTGTTTTGTGTAATCAAGTCGCTTTGAATTTTCGATTCAGGATCTTTTCATATAGTGAAATTTAACTGTTTGGCGTTGGTTCTTCCGTTACACCATGATTTGACTCCCACTACTGTCAATGAAAAAAACCTTGATATACCGACGGTCAAATCGCCATGGTCCTGAATGTTCCCACTGTGATAGTAGAATCATGTAAAATCCTTGTTTTCTTTTCCGTAAATCCTGGTCAATATTTCCATGTTCAATCACGCCCCGGTCATGTAATATGTATATGTATATATATATTTTTTAAATGTACATGGATACATTGATGGTGAAATGAACAATATTACATTTTAAATCATTAATCATATCCTCATTTGTGTTTGTAAAATACTTGTGTTTGTGAATTACCCATTTATATATATATAGATATATATTATATTATTTAACAGTAAGTAAGTATCTATTGTAATTCAACACTCCAAAAAATATCCTATCATACCATAAATTGCTGGTAAATATCCAGAATTTGCTGGTAAAATATCTTTGTTTGTGAAGCTCCCAGCTTTCGTTGTGCCAGGTTCGAAGATGTCATCGGCTTGGACAGGGCCAAGGAAGCCATTCGAGAGGCTCAGCGCTGGCCGTTTTGGAGTTGCGTTGGTTGATAATGACGTTGTAATGTATTTGTTGTGTTTTAAAGACAATTTGTGATATGTTATTGTGGGTTTATAGTACATATTAGAGTATCTATATGTATATGATATTGTATTGTGATATATTGGTTGATAGTGGGTATGTCATAATAATTCATCAGTGTATGTGCATATAGTACATGAATATAATTACACTGTTATAATAAGTTTCATGTTTACTATATGACGATCTTACTCATAATGTACAAGGTGGTGCCCCAGTTCGGTACTTAACTTGGTTTTAATCTCCAATAGCTACCCTCCACTAAATTAACATAGCTATGGAAAATGGATCATTTATAGATGATTTATATACCTATTAAACTAGTGATTCTCCATAGCAATAGTTATGTTAGCAGAGGGTCGATATTATAGTCGATATATATATATATATATATATATCAAACTAGGTAGTGGTGGTTTTAAACCGCAAAAAAACAGAACTTGGAGTCATCACTTTGTACCCATTTTATGGATGTCATGGAATATGCGACCCATCAAAACAATAGATGCAACCAATAGAACCATATACACATGCAACTATGACACTATGGTTGGGGGATGACTAGTAATCGGATTGTACAAGCTGACAAAAGAACCGTCACATCTGAAAACATAATTAGTTACAAATTGAAAACATCAACTGGTTGGTGGTTTCAAACTAGTTTTATTTTCCATAATATATGGGATAATCCTTTCCATTGACTAATATGTTTCAAGATGGTTGAAACCACCAACCAGTCAAACAAGTGTGGATATCAATGTTCAGTTAATCTAAGATTTTTTTATTCTTACTTATTTGATAAGCCATGCCTTACACGCCAATTGTAGATTTTTGTTGGGGGGCTGGTGACCGAAACCTCCATTGCCGCGGGGTGGATCCATGTCAAGCCGCAATTCTTCTGTTGCTAGATCCATCCAAACATATAAAAATTTCTAAGGTTGTTAAAGCAACCATCAAATGATCAACAAAATCTCCCGAACCACATATTTCAACAAAATCTATTCAACACCGTTTTGATCAATCAAATTGATCGGAACCAGCATTTTGATCAAAATCGGACATTTTAAAAATAGCCACCATGTGTCGAATTCTTGGCACTCAAATCCTCGTGAAGATATGATACCCTCTGGTAAGCATACAAAAAACTATGGAAAGATCCACCATTTTTAATGGGACAACTCACTATAAATGGCCATGTTCAATAGCAAACTGTTAAATTACCAGAGGATATCATCCCATTATCATCCCGCTATTAATCCACTATTAATCCATTAAATTACCAGAGGGTAAAATATGCCAATGTCAACGGAACATCCATCTTTCAGGCCATCCTGTGGCCAGCCATGGCAAATCCAGGACTGGCCCGGAAGCCAATTTTCGGTCGAAAATTCTGTACGTCAAGGGGCCGCCACCTGTGGCATGGTGAAGTTATTGATATTTCAATTGCATGAAGATAGGGGTTTCATGGGATATATCATTTTAACTATCATCAAAACTGTGGTAAATTGATGTAAATTGGGGATTTGACATGATTTAACATGATTTAACCATAATGATTGTGCATTTGTTTGATTTAATCAGGACATATCAGGACATGATGGGGATATAGTCAGATAGGATTTGGATGAAATTAAAATTCATACATTGGGGTATGGTTATCAAACCGTTGATAGGGATTTAGACAGCCATGATGCTTTGATTCCTATCATCAAATGACCAGAACCCATTGGCCCATGATTTGATGGCACAAATGGTGGGTGCTGGCGATGGAGATGGCTGGGAGAGGAGCCAGAGGTGGCCCCTGCTGGCTCTGCGGAGCGCAATGAAGGCAAGGCCAAGGCGGCCCCGGCTGGCTCTGCGGAGCGCAATGAAGGCAAGGCCAAGGCGGCCCCTGCTGGCTCTGCGGAGCGCAAGGCCAATGATGATTCGTCGTATTACTACGATGACAACGACTCTGACAACGCGGGGGCCAATGCCGAAAAAGAGAAGAAGCCCGCGGCATCTGTGGCCAAAGCTGGGGCCGGGGCCATCAAGCCACCGGCCCCGGGAGAGCCAGTGAACTCTCCGTCTAAATGTGGAGTTGTTTGGAGCCCCGTTTAAGAATGGGTGTCAAAAATGTTTATGTTGGCTGAACGATCATCAAAGATGTTGGTTTAAATTATCTGGACATGGCTTAAGCTTCGACATCCAGATGTTCTCTCTTTTTTTCACACCAAGATTCTACTCCTCCATGTCTCAAAGAATAATCAACCCCTCTGAAAAATATGAAAGTCAGTTGGGATGAGTATTCCCAATATATGGACAAATAAAATTCATGTTCCAAACCACCAACCGGTTTGCAAAAGGGAAAATAGATGCAAGATATGGAGTTTCATTGACCTATGATACCGAAGTTTTTAATTAAATCTCTATGACATCTTTTGAATCCCAATTTTCCGTAATTAAATCCATATTTAACCACTACCCCCCACAATTTGAACCAAGATCTGCCACGTGAATCCTCCGATTCGCCAAGTTCTCTGGTGTGCGAAGTGGACCTAAGGGATTGCTCTTGTACGGTGCGCGTGCACGGCGGGCCTTGTGAGATGGGGCTGTTCCTGGAAATCCACCATGTGGGTAATCGAGATCCTGTTATTTTTGGGGCAATCGTAAGCAGTGACTATGTAATAGTATTACTTATTAGGTTACTATAATACATAAATGATTGCCCCAAAAACAACCACTTATAGTTATTATCACTTATTAGTATTTTGTTCAAGGTTTTACCCTGGATGTTCAGCAATTTTCATAAGATGATGGGCAATTCTGCAGGAACCCCCTTGAATCTTTTGATGGCGTCAAGATGTTTAAAACCACCAACCAGATATGTGTGGTTCCTGGTAGTGATTCCTCGAGTATTGACTAGTGATTTGCTTCCTGGTTTCATATTTAAATATTTAAAGAATGTTGATCCTCCTCGAACACTATTTTGGAATATTTTGGATGTGTTCTATGTAATTCAGATGGTTGCTAACCAGTGCTAAACACTTCGGATATGCCATGACACGCTCAGTTATGTATAGTTTCCAAATAACATGTGATTATCTATTCAAATTCCAGTTGCTCATGCGACGATTCCATTGTTAAACAGTGTTAAGCACTGTCAACCACAACCAACCACTATATTAACCAGTATGAACAACTTTCAACCACAGCAATATAACACAAACAGTTTATGACTTGGGAATTGATGTACCATGTCATTCTATAACCACCATCACTCGCCAACGATGAGTATAGGTATATTATTGACATTGTCAATTGACTATCAGTGCAAACCATCATTTCAATACCACCTTAATTGTTCAGATCGATGATTTGTATGAATAAAGGATACCCGGTAGCACAAACTAGCTCATGCATACCAATTCAAGATAGTGAATGATTCATTTCATACCTCTACATTTAATCATACTGATTTCGCTATCATGCTAAAAACCACGACTGATGGTTACTATATCATCAAACTTCAACATGCACAATAAAGACAAGAAAAATACAGAGAGAGAGAGAGACAGAGTGCCTTCCTGATGTTTGATGAAGTGCCAAAAATACCAAATACTTCATTCCATTACCTGAATTTTGAAGCAACAGCACCAAATATCAAATATTCCATTATGCCATGGATAAATCCAAATTATGTGTATTGTTTTGGTGGTGGCAGGCTGTACAAGCTGTAGTGTGAAACGGCTGTGTGACAAGCTGTGGCAGCTGGCTCCTTCAAGGACACCCTGAGGGCGTCAACGATTTCAATTCTGGCGAACCATCAGGACTGGTCAACGCCAGAACCCAAAAAGGGTGCCAGTGGGAGTGTATTGCCCAGCCCTGTGGGCAGCAAACTCTGGCTCCTGTTGCCTCCGAAGACGGCTGATGAGGCTCGGGCTGAGTTGATGGAACGCCCTTTGCTGCCAGCAGAGCATCTCCAATTGATGGGGATGCCTGCCAATGTACCCGGAGTTCGCTGGTGATACTTACCAATACTCATGGTTACTTGTACTTACTCCTGATTGCTTGTACGTACTTCTGGTCGCTAGCGGCTACTTGTAGCTACCTGCGATTAATTGTATGTTTTCAATGTTTGTTTCAAGTTTTTGTTGGTTAATTAAGGTTATTTACGCATATGTGTGGTCACCTGTGCAGACCCATATGTCTGATTTTGGTTACTTGTGCTTACTTGAGGTTACTTGCGATTACTTGCGACTACTTGTGGTCACTTTTGGTTACTTGTGATTACTGGTCGTTACTTGTGGTTACTTTCGGCTACTTGTGGTTCCTTGTGCTTACTTGAGGTTACTTGTGATTACTTGCGAA
>Ga0126342_10011916_pt1 | contig 15523 bp, 15 predicted proteins | sample Cyp1metagenome_FD_92528 | JGI IMG/M metagenome (GOLD analysis project Ga0126342, IMG submission 92528) | Coral microbial communities from Lord Howe Island, Old Settlement Bay, Australia - Cyphastrea 1 metagenome | ecosystem: Host-associated > Invertebrates > Cnidaria > Coral ...
ATAGATAACTATAGGTAACTATAGGTAACTATAGATAACTATAGATAACTATAGATAACTATAGATAACTATAGGTAACTATAGATAACTATAGATAACTATAGGTAACTATAGGTAACTATAGATAACTATAGATAACTATAGGTAACTATAGGTAACTATAGATAACTATAGATAACTATAGATAACTATAGAAACAATGAATATTTTACAATTCTTTTCCCCTGACGCTCAAGACCCCAGGCACTCCGGCACTCTGCGAGGGATCCCCTCGTGAGGCCCAAGTGGAAACAGTGGACATCAGTTGAGGATGACGAACAGTTGATGAATTTTGATGTTGGATTGGATCACACTGATTATGGAGGATTGGATGCACCATCAGTTGATGAATTTTGATGAGTTGGATTGGATGACTCTTGACTATACTTGATGATCCTTGACGATACTTGATGACTGGTTCTGCTTCATTTGCTTTAAACATGTGGAGCTGCAATTGGTCCAGGCTGGCTTTCTTAGTGGCGCGCCTGCCTGTCCCGAGAGGCGACCGGTCGTCCCTCTTTCAGACTCTTTCAGATGGACTCACTGAATCCGAAAAACTTCCAGTTGAGTCCATCAGTTGAGTATCATCTGAATCATCTGGTAATTTAACATAGCTATTGAACATGGCCATAGAAATAGTGGATCTTCCCATTAAACATGGTGTTTTTCCATAGCTATGTTAAATTACCAGAGGGTATCATCTATGACGGATGATTTATGGATATTTATTGCCCTTATGGCCTTGGATCATCTATGGCTTATCATGGCTTCTCCAGCCATTTTTTGTGGGTGCATCAATTTTCCGCTACCTGGCAAGGTGAGAGAGATACCAGCCAAGACAGTCTGGAACCTGGGATGTTTCCGGTGAGCTCATGTGCTAAACCCTGGGACCAAAACATCCAGAAACCATGCAAAACTACAAAGAAAAACCATACCCCACGCACATCCATTCACATGCAGTCACCCAATTTCACCGAAATTTTGGAGCGGGAGGATATCAAAGGACCAATTAGACCCACAACGGGGAAAATTCTGAGGTCGGCCCAGCTTGGGGGCCCTGTCCGTGGCTGAAGAAATTTTGAGTACCCCCATCAGCTGGATGAAATGACAGCAACGGAGATGCCTAGGCCCCCCCCCTATCGACAGCTTCAACATAGCTGGAAATCAGATAGAAAAAGTAAATGCTATGTTGAAGTGACTACTTCCTACTGCTTTTCATCCAGCTGAGTGACTGACGTTCCCAAACGGGACGGGAAAGAAGATGTGGGGGCACATTTGAATGATCAAATCTCTCCAGAGAGCCTCTAGAACTAATGACACAAGCATTTGATTAAGATATGGCAATGACAAATAGATAGTTCATGGTAGTTCGTTTTGAGGAGGTGCTGGGCTCTACACATCCGAAATTGATCAAAGAGCCCTAAAATTTCCCTCGCTGAGTGGCTGAGCATTTTGAGCTTGGGCACCTTTTCAGAACGTTCATGGCCTCTCGAAGGGATATGGTCATCATTAAAGCCAGCGAAAAAGGGCATTTGCACCACACATTTCTCGCACTGTGTCAAGAAGCGTCTAGCAGAGAGGAAGATAGCACTTTGATATTCGTTTTTCCTTCACTCCTCGCCATTTTTAGTCTTTTAGAATGTGCCGCGCTTGAGCCAGTATAAGACTAAGCCGAACGAATGTACATCATGTGTTTCACATCTTTGACTTCCTGTATTCATGTTCCAACAGGCATTACCTTGCATATCCAAACAGCCATAGCCACATGGCAATATGTTCATTGGTTTCCTCTAAAGTAGCCCCTACTTTGGAGTGCAGTTCTGAAGTTCTAGTTAAAGGTGAATATATTTCACGATAGTTAAAAGGGGCCCATTTCCCAACTTATACGGGTTATTAGTTATCATCCCTACTTCTAAGGCTTATCAAAGTTCCATTTGAGAACCCCAATCAATTGAAGTTCCAATGACTTCAACATCCATGTGTCCGGTGCAATTGCAATCTTTCGCTGCCACTTGGCGCCTTCATGGGATGCCCTTGGGCAGTCGGCTGCCGGTGTTCGAAAAAGCGCTGCACGCTGCTTGCAGAGATGATGTCGTGCTGTCGATGTCGATGTCGATGACGATGACGATGACGATGACGATGATGATGATGATGATGATGATGACGAGGAGGAGGATGATGATGATGATGATTATTATTATTATGATGATGATGATGATTATGATGATGATGATTATGATGATTATGATGATGATGATGATGATAATGATGACGAGGATGGTGATGATGATGATGATGATGATGATGACGATGACGATGACGATGACGAGGATGACGACGATGACATTGATAATGATTATTATTATGATGATTTGGATGATGATGATGGTTATGATGATGATGATGATGGTGATGATGATGATGACGAGGACGAGGATGACGACGATGACAATGACAATGATGATGAGGGTGATGGGGATGGTGATGAGGATGATGATGATGAGGATGATGAGGATGATGAGGATGATGATGATGATGACGATGATGATGATGATGATGACGAGGATGATGATGATGATGACGAGGATGATGATGAGGATAATGATGCTGATGATTTTGATGATGGTGATGATGAAGATCATGATGATGATGAGGATGATGATGATGATGAGGATGATGACAATGATGATGATGATGATGATGATGATGGTGGTGGTGGTGGTGATGATGATGATGATTACGTCGTTGATAAGGAGAGGATGACGAGGATGATGATGATGATGATGATCATGATGATGAGGATGGTGTGATGATGACGACGAGGGTGATGATGATGATTGTTATGATTATGATGATGATGAAGACGAGGATGATGAGGATGATGAGAATAAGGAGGATGATGATGATGATGAGGATGATGAGGATGATGAGGATGATGATGATGATGAAGACGAGGGTGATGATCATGATGGTGACGAGGATGATGATGAGGATGATGAGGATGATGAGGAGGATGATGATGATGAGTATGATGAGGATGATGAGGATGATGAGGATGATGAGGATAATGGGGATGAAGATAATGATGATGATGATGATGATGATGATGATGATGACGGGGATGATGAGAATGATGAGGATGATGAGGATGAGGATGACGGGAATGATGAAAATGACCATGACAATGATGATGATGACGAGGATGACGATGATGACAATGATGCTGATGATGATGATGATGAGGATAATGAGGATGATGATGATGATGATAATGATGATGATGATGATGATGACGGGGATGATGATGATGAGGATGATGACACTGATGAGGATGAGGAATGTTAAGATGATGCTGCTGATGATGATGATGATGTTGATAATGACGCGGATGATGATGGTGATGATGATGATGATGATTGAAGGTGATGATGATGATGATGATGATGACGAGGATGATGGTGATGATGATGATGATGCTGATGATGATGATGAGGATGATGATGATGATGCAGATGATGAGGATGAAGAGGGTGATGAGGATGATTAGGATGATGGGGATGACGGCGATGATGATGATGATTATGATGATGAGGATGATGAGGATGATGATCATGGTGATGATGATAATGATGACGAGGATGTTGAGGATGATGATGATGATGATGAGGATGATGATGACGAGGATGATGAAGATACTGAGGATGATGGGAATGATGAAGATGAGGAGGGTGATTAGAATGTTGCTGATGATGATGATGTTGATAATGACGCGGATGATGAGGATGTTGATGATGATGACGATGATGATGATGATGATGATGATGATGGGGATGATGATGAGGATGAGGATGATGGGGATGATGCTGATGATGATGAGGGTGATGGGGATGGTGATGAGGATGATGATGCTGATGATGAGGATGATGAGGATGATGATGATGATGATGAGGATGAGGATGATGGGGATGATCAGGATGATGATGATGATGGGGACGATGATGGTGATGATGATGTTGATGATGAGGATGATGAGGATTATGATGAGGATGATGATGGCGATGAGGAGGATGAGGGTGGTGATGCTGATGGTGATGAGGGTGATGTGGATGATGATGATGTTGATGATGAGGATGATGATGATGATGAGGATAATGAGGATAATGAGGCTCAGGATGATGGTGATGATCAGGATGATGATGATGATGAGGATGATGAGGATGATGATGATGATGAGGACGATGATGGTGATGATGATGATGATGTTGATGATGAGGATGAGGATGATGATGATGATGATGATGGGGATGAGGATGAGGATGGTGAGGATGATGATGATGATGGTGGTGATGATGGGGATGAAGATGGTGACGCTGATGATGATGAGGGTGATGGGGATGATGATGATGATGATAATTAGGAGGATGATGAGGATTATGATGAGGATGATGATGGCGATGAGGAGGATGAGGGTGGTGATGCTGATGGTGATGAGGGTGATGTGGATGATGATGATGATGTTGATGATGAGGATGATGAGAATGATGATGATGGTGATGATGATGATGATTATGATGATGGGAATGATGATGATGGGGATGAGGATGCGGATGAGGATGAAGATGGGGAGGATGATGATGATGATGATGATGATGAGGATGAGGATGATGGTGATGATGGGGATGAAGATGGTGATGCTGATGATGATGATGATGGTGATGATGGGGATGATGATGATGATGGGGATGAGGATGAGGATGAGGATGGGGAGGATGAGGATGAGGATGATGAGGATAATGAGGATAATGAGGATGATGATGATGATGATGATGGGGATGAGGATGAGGATGATGAGGATGATGATGATGGTGATGATGGGGATGATGATGATGATGGGGATGAGGATGAGGATGAGGATGAGGATGGGGAGGATGAGGATGATGATGATGAGGATAATGAGGATAATGAGGATGAGGATGATGGTGATGATCAGGATGATGATGATGATGATGATGGGGATGATGATGAGGACGATCATGGTGATGATGATGATGATGTTGATGATGAGGATGGTGATGATGATGATGATGATGATGTGGGGATGAGGATGAGGGGATGACGAGGATGCGCCTGTGATACCGGTGACCTGATTTAATCCTGGTGTGTGTGACGTTGACCATGTGATTGCAAAACTGCTTTCATCAAATGGCAAGTGGGCAAGTGGATGCGGCTATTGAAATAGCAGCTGATCATGCCCTAATTTTTAGGCTAGGTATGCGACATAAAACGGATTCCAAATATGACTAGGTTGTCATCGGATCACACTTGAATTCTATTTGATTCTGTGGCCATATCTCAGCTCAGGGAGCATGAAGGGTGGCATAGAGAGGTAGCAAAAGGCCAACCGCCGCCACGCGTGGCCGTCCCTCTGACCTGTTTCTTGCCATTTTGTCCATTTTGGCATATTTTGACCACTGATTCCTGGGTTTGGTGAATTGAGTGACATTTCACAAAGTGTGGGTTTGTTGCCTAGTGTTGTAACATGTACAGCTGTGGCATGCTGTGGCATCGGTAGATCCTGGCCAGGCATATGCGATATGCGCCCGTGGATACTTCTCCTTGCCCGGAAACCAACTTTAGTCGTCGGTTGTGTTCTCCAAAAGGCACCAAGTGGTTTTACTTCAGAAATCATCCAATGAATACTATTGGCAGACTATTGGTATGTCTTTACTATCTTGGGAAAATGAAGTATAATGGCCATAAATCCATAAACGTAATCTTTCCACGGCTAGCGCGAAGCGGTAATGACGGTAATGTATATGTACTTGTTTACGTACGCAGTACACAAAATATTACAGTCCAATATGGGGACCCTTATCGATCCAACATTTTTAACTTGGGGGTGATTTTTCTCAAGCTTTTCTCATGACCACTGTGCAAGGGGGTAACATTGCACAGCGGCGATCGTTTTGATTCTGTAATCTCTGTGGAGGATGTTTACGATGTTCATACACATGTGCATCATAGACGAATCCGAGTTCTGGATTCATGTGGAAATTGTATGAATTTGTGGGTTTCTGGATCCATCATGAATCATCATGAATCATCGGGCTTCAGTGCATCGAGAATCTCCCCTCCAAGGCTTGCCTGAGCGCTCTAATACCAAGAGCAGCTTCATGGCTTCTAGTTCCTTGGTGCAAACTGATTTAGTTTGATGATTTCAATGTGCCGATTCTTTAGGGGACTCAATGGTTCACGGTTTTTGAAACGTGGATGCCCGTGGATCGAGAGACACAGCCTTCGCAAACCTGCATTGGAACTGAGAAGAGGTTACCAGAAATATCTTTGTTCAACGGCTTCGATCCAGAAAGAACACCGTTCGATGAACTGATGTGCTATCAATATGATTCCAGTTCTGCACTTTCTTTGGTTTCTTTTCTTCTGTTTCTTTGCAGAATCAAACATTCTGCAACTTGCTGCTCTCCTTTCAAAGCCTGCTATCATGGTCCTGCGGTTGGTCAAAATTGCTGGGAAGCCACAACATCGTTGGACGATGTTCGATGCTTTGTAGCCTCAAATTCGCCAAAACCAGAGAGTGTTGCGGAGCTGCGGAGTCTCGAATTTCGATCCATATGAATTCCATACCTCAACGTTCATGGAACACAACTTTAGGATGCTGAGCTGTAGGCTGAGCTGTAGCAGATTGCGACCTTCGAAATCGACCCTTTCCATTGGTGACTTTGAACTCGTCCCTGAATGTCCCACGGTTTTTTGTAGCTCTGAGAATTTCCACACAGATTCACCTTCCTGCTCCCCAAGGTCAATGCAACAGGACAAAGTTCCAGCGAGAATGAAATTCATGCCGATTGAAGCCCAAACTGGTCTTTGGAAAGGGGCATTCTGGAGATCATTCTGGGTGATTTTATTGAAACCAGGTAGTAAAAGTCTTTGAAGTACCGAAAGTACTGATAGTACTGATGTCAGAAGATCAGTGAGACTATGAGACTTTGCACGGTACTAGCTTCACCCCTTAACCTTGGATTGCAACACATGTGACCCACATGGAAAACATTGGGAAACAACTGCGCAGGAGACATCCAGTTGCTAGGTGCCTTGGACATCGATCCTTCTTATGCACCTTGGATGGCATGTGAAATCGCTGGATACTGTGCCCGATCGCATTTCTTTAACTTTAAGGATTCGGTCTCAATTTCAGTACAACCATTTCAATCAAGTATGAAAGAAACATCAGATGCAAAAGGCGATGGTTTCAGCTTTTGTCAGCTTTCCATTGGTGATGAAAACAGACTATATGTCAATTCAAAAGAACAACACATCTCCAAAACCGTTTTTCGTGATGCCAAGGCAGTGAATTCACGGCTCTCGCTGAAACAGTTGGGGCACCCAGGGCAGGTGTGCAATATCTGAAAGAATCATTCAAGAATCATGCCAACTTTGAGTGATCAAACCTATGATGAGTGGTTTCTGTATGTTTCTGTGAGAGCTCATGTTTCCTGCGCTGTTTTGGCCTGATCTACATCAGTCTGACAGTAGGAGCTGCTGGATCGTCGCAAAAATCGATCATGTTTGCACCAGCAAAGCACGGATCCAGCAATTACTACTAAATTACTGGCTCAAAACACATTTTAGCAAATTTTGATATCTTTTGAAATGAGGAAAACATTGTGTTATTGCCGCACTGCCTTCATCAGTTGCCGTCCACTTGATCTTCCAGTTGGTCCCCTGAGGTCCGGCGCTAGCTTGTGGGATATTGTCGTCAAGGTCGGGGAACAGCGAAACCACTGGAGTATACGGGAGCTGCGCCTGTGGGAAGGCTGACGGTTGTAGTTCTGATGGATTTCTTAGTGGTGACAGAAGCAACCGCCTGAAAAGGGCCATAAAGTTTACGTAAAGCCACCCGATTTCAGCACAAAAGATTGGAAGGATTATCCCGATTATGGTGGCAGACTGGAGTCTTGCATTCAATTTCCTCCAGATGTCTGCGTGAAAACATGACCCTGTCTTGGCGAGGAATGGAAGATGCGCATATTAAGACTCCCAAGCATTTCTTGCTCGATGTATGTATGCACCTAAGGCACCAGATTCTAAGACGTTTTTTTTAGTGGATATATATATATACATATACATATAGATAGATAGATATATATATATATATACACACATATTATAGAGATTGGAACCACTGACGATCTCCGAGCCTAAAGCGCTGGACGGGAGTTTCCTACAGTGATTCACGGAAGTTTCCCATAGAGAAATGAGACATCCCCTGATGGTAACCGAAGGAAGTTTAGAAGTCAAAGTTCCGACAATATGGACAGATGAAAAGCAGAGATGGGAAGAGTCAGAGAGAAGAGAAGAGTAGAAGAGAGAAGATCGGAGAAGAGAAAGAGTCAGAAGAAAGAAGATGCAAATGCGCAAAAAGATAGAAAAGTCGTGAATTACTGTGCTTTTCCGATAGTTTGTGGCTCCGGAGGGTCGAAAAGTAGGCTCGCTAAAGCGGCGGGTGCGGAGCCATCTGGCCAGATGAGAGATGAAAAATTGCATGCCGTTGTGGCGCGAAGCACATGTCGAAGTCAAAATGTACAAAGCACACCATTCTCGGACCACTTTTGGAAGTTGAGATGTCGAAAAAGTGCACGCCGTTGTGGCGCGAAGCACATTTGCAAGTAAAAAAGCTAACTAGACGATGGTTGGCCCGAGAGCGAGTAGGTGTATAGGTACTCAGATGCGTTATGTAGTTGTATGATTTGCAGACGCCAAAGGCTTGCATGAATATGTTCATGAGAATGCTACTTGAGATCATGTGAATATGTTCATTGTGTGTAGATGTCAAGATAAGAAGATGTGAAGATGTCAGGGTTTTAGTTGCAAGAGACAGGCAAGGTATGCTGTATAGAAAGTTATTGAAGATGTAAAAAAATAAAAACATACAGATATGCTGATAGGCTCTCAAACACAGACACACGCAGAGAAACATGTTTGCACATATATATATATACACACAGACACACACACATACACACACACATACCCACACACACACACAGCAGCTTTTACACACAGAAGCTTTTACACACAGAAGCTTTTGCACACAGAAGCTTTTACACTCAGGCACTTTTACACACAGAAGCTTTTACACACAGAAGTTTTTACACACAGAAGCTTTTACACACAGGAGCTTTTACACGCAGAAGATTCTACACACAGAAGCTTTTACACACAGAAGCTTTTTACACACAGAAGCTTTGACACACAGCAAGCTTTACACACAGAAACTTTTACACACAGACGCTTTGACACACAGACGCTTTTGCACACAGAAGCTTTTTGGACACAGAAGCTTTTACGCACAGGCACTTTTACACACAGGCACTTTTACACACAGACACTTTTACACACAGAAGATATTACACAGAGACACTTTTACACACAAACGCTTTTACACACAGATGCTTTTACACACAGAAGCTTTTACACTCAGGCACTTTTACACACAGATGCTTTCACACACAGACGCTTTTACACACAAACACTTTTACACACACGCAAGTTATTACACACAGAAGCTTTTACACACAGAAGCTTTTACACACAGGCACTTTTACACACACACACACGAGTTATTACACACAGAAGCTTTTACACACAGATGCTTTTACACACAGAAGCTTTTAGACACAGAAGCTTTTTTATACAAAAGCTTTTACACACAGAAGATGTTACACACAGAAGCTTTTACGCAGAAACTTTTACACACACAGAAGCTTTTACACACAGAAGCTTTTACACACAGACAGAAGCTTTTGAACCACACACAGGACTTTTTACACACAGAAGCTTTTACACACAGAAGCTTTTACACACAGATGCTTTTACACACAGAAGCTTTTACACACAGAAGCTTTTACACACAGAAGCTTTTACACACAGACACTTTTACACACAGAAGTTTTTACACACAGAAGCTTTTACACACCGAAGCTTTTACACACAGAAGCTTTTACACACACAAGCTTTTACACAGACACTTTTACACACAGACCTTTTACAAACTGAAGCTATTACACACAGAAACTTTTACACACAGAAACTTTTACACACAGAAGCTTTTTACACACAGACACTTTTACACACAGACACTTTTACCCACAGAAGATTTTACACAGAAGCTTTTACACACAGACGCTTTTACACACAGAAGATTTTACAGACAGAAGCTTTTACACACAGAAGCTTTTACACACAGAAGTTTTTACACACAGAAGCTTTTACACACCGAAGCTTTTACACACAGAAGCTTTTACACACAGAAGCTGTACACAGAAGCTTGTACACACAGAAGCTTTTGCAAACTGAAGCTATTACACACAGAAACTTTTACACACAGAAACTTTTACACACAGAAGCTTTTACACACAGAAGCTTTTTTAACACAGACACTTTTACACACAGACACTTTTACCCACAGAAGATTTTACACACAGAAGCTTTTACACACAGACGCTTTTACACACAGAAGATTTTACACACAGAAGCTTTTACACACAGACACTTTTCCACACAGACGGTTTTACAGACAGACGCCTTACACAGAAGCTTTTGAACTACACACAGGACCTTTTACACACAGAAGCTATTACACACAGAAACTTTTACACACAGAAGCTTTTACACACAGAAGCTTTTTACACACAGACACTTTTACACACAGACACTTTTACCCACAGAAGATTCTACACACAGAAGATTTTACACACAGATGCTTTTACACATAGAAGCTTTTACACACAGAAGCTTTTTACACAGACACTTTTACACACAGACACTTTTACCCACAGAAGATTCTACACACAGAAGCTTTTACACACAGAAGCTTTTTACACACAGACACTTTTACACACAGACACTTTTACCCACAGAAGATTCTACACACACACACACAGAAGCTTTTACACACAGATGCTTTACACACAGAAGCTTTACACACAGACGACCCGTGAAAATCGCAATTTTGCGACAGTTTTTGGCGATCGAGCCTCATTTCGTGCGAAAGGGTTGCGACCGACACTTCAAAATCGCAATTTTACCCTAGTTTTTGGCGATCGAACCTCATTTCGTGCGAAAGGGTTTCGCCGGACACCTACAAATCGCAATTTTACTTCAGCTTTTGGCGATCGAAACCATTTCGTGCGTTGCGATTGAACAGAGAAATCGCAATTTTACTTCAGTTTTTGGCGATCGGACCTCATTTCGTGCGAAAAGGTTCGCCGGACGCTTTGCAAATCGCAATTTTACTTCAGTTTTTGGCGATCGAAATTCATTCCGTGCGAAAGGGTTGCGATTGGACAAGAGAAATCTGGCGATCGAAATTCATTTCGTGCGAAAGGGTTGCGTTTCGTGCCGTCTCGTTGGCATTGCCCCGCGCCTTCAAGAGAGAAATAGAAAAGAAGGCAAGAGAGCAAGAGGGCAAGAGAGCAAGAGGGCAAGAGAGCAAGAGGGCAAGAGAGAATGTGAAGATGTCAAGATGTGAAGATGTGAGGATGTGAAGATGTGAGGATGAGAAGATTGGAAGACGAGAAGATGTGAAGATGTGAAGATGTGAGGATGCGAAGATGTGAGGATGTGAGGACGTGAAGATGTGAAGATGAGAAGATGTGAAGATGTGAGGATGTGAAGATGTGAGGATGTGAGGATGTGAAGATGTGAAGATGTGAGGATGTGAGGGTGTGAGGGTGTGAAGATGTGAAGATGAGAAGATTTGAAGATGAGAAGATTTGAAGATGAGAAGATGTGAAGATGTGAAGATGTGAAGATGAGAAGATGTGAAGATGAGAAGATGTGAAGATGAGAAGATGTGAAGATGAGAAGATGTGAAGATGAGAAGGATGTGAAGATGAGAAGATGTGAAGATGAGCAGATGAAGATGAGAAGATGTGAAGTGAAGATGTGAAGATGTGAAAATGTTTGACAGACCCCCACTATTAGAAGAACCCTTCGCACAGACGCTCTCGGGAAAAACACCTGACGTTCGGACCACTTTTGGAAGTTGCGATGTCGAAAAAGTGCACGCTGTTGTGGCGTGAAGCACATTTCGATTTCAAAATCTACAAAGCACACCAGCTCCGGACCACTTTTGGAAGTTGAGATGTCGAAAAAGTGCACGCCGTTGTCGCCCGAAGCACATTTCGAAGTCAAAATGTACAAAGCACCGGATGTTCGCGGTTCAGATGTCGTTTCGCGTGGCAGGCGCAAGGGAGTATGGACCTTGTCAAAAGTGAGCAAAACGTGAAGGTTTTGTAGCATTTCCAAAAACGATGGCAGGCGTGGGACATTTGAACAGGATCTGCAAAGATGCATTTTCCGTGGCAGACGCAGTACAAGAGACATCTTCATCAGAGCTGTTAGGAGGTCCGGGCGCTGATTATTCTGAGAGGGGTTGCATTTTGGAGCATCAGATCTTCAGGTTTGCTGTGAGGATTCTGCGGCGTGACAGGTGCAGCACTTCGTATGACCTGGCATCACTTTTTCGTGGCAGGCACTGTAGTTTAGACAGGTGGACTGGAAAAAACGCAAAACGCATTGGTACGAGGCCGTCAGCGTTGCATGCAACTTTCCATTTCTCGCAGAAGTGCTTCGTTTTTGATGTTGTCAAGTTTGAAAAATGAAGAAGTCTCCTTTTTGATGTTGTCAAGTTTGAAAATGAAGAAGTCGCAGAACTGGTTCGTTTTTGATGTTGTCAACTTTGAAAAATGAAGACATCTTGCAGACTAGCTTCGTTTTCAAGCTTGCAGATAGACAGGTAGATAGATAGACAGACAGACAGACAGACAGGCAGAGAGAGAGAGAGAGAGAGATAGATAGATAGATAGGTAGGTAGGTAGATAGATAGATACATAGTTAGATAGACAGATGAGAGAGATAGATAGATAGGTAGATAGATAGCTAGCTAGAAAGATAGATGGATGGATGGATAGGTAGATAGATAGAGAGAGAGATAGATAGATAAGATTAGATGGATGGATGGATAGATAGATAGATAGATAGATAGATAGAGAGATAGATAGATAGATAGATCGATAGATAGATAGATAGATAGATTAGAGCAGATTAGATTAGGTTAGATTTAGATTAGATTAGATTAGATTAGATAGATAGACAGATAGATAGACGGATAGATAGATAGACGGATAGATAGATAGACGGATAGGTATGGATAGATTTGGATAGACATGGATAGATTTGGATAGACATGGATAGATTTGGATAGATATGGAAAGATATGGATAGATAGATAGATAGTTAGATTAGATTAGATTAGATTAGATAGATAGATAGATAGATAGGTAGATAGGATAGGATAGGATAGATAGATAGATAGACAGATAATAGATAGATAGACAGACAGATAGATAGATAGATAGATGGATGGATGGATGGATAGATTAGATAGATTAGATAGATTAGATGGATTAGATAGATTAGATAGATAGATAGATAGATAGATAGATAGATAGATAGATAGATAGATAGATTAGATAGATTAGATAGATTAGATAGATTAGATAGATTAGATAGATAGATAGATAGATAGATAGGTAGATAGATAGATAGATAGGTAGATATATAGATAGATAGATAGATATAGATAGATAGATAGATAGGTAGGTAGATAGGTGGATAGATAGGTAGATAGATAGGTAGATAGATAGATAGGTAGATAGGTAGATAGCTAGATAGATAGATCGATAGATCGATAGATGGATAGATGGATAGATGCATAGATGGATAGATGGATAGATGGATCGATGGATAGATGGATAGATGGATAGATGGATCGATAGATCGATAGATCGATCGATCGATAGATCGATCGATAGATCGATACGACGATAGATCGATAGATCGATAGATCGATAGATCGATAGATCGGTAGATCGATAGATGGATAGATGGATAGGTAGCTAGATAGATAGATAGGTAGCTAGATAGATAGATAGGTAGATAGATAGATAGATAAAGAGATAGACAGACAGACAGGCAGAGAGAGAGAGAGAGAGATGGCTACATGGATGGATAGATAGATAGATCGATAGATAGATAGATAGACAGACAGATAGATAGATAGATAGATGGATAGTCAGAGAAAGAGAGAAAGAAAGAGAGAAAGAGAGGAGACATCAATCACCTTCCGATCCATCAGTGGCTTCGCTCTGCCACCCGTGATTCACAACAACCAACCTCTCCTATAGGCTTCCTATTTTTGAAACTTCTGCCACCGCCTTGTGCGGTACTACTGGTATGGAGATATAATATCTATAGAAAAACTTGCTTTGATACGTCCCCAGACGAACCGTTTGGGGACGTATCAATTTTGCTTCGCTCATTGATCGCGATTACTTGAAGATCTTGAAGGTCGTTTAAAATGCAGCAAACATATGGGGATGTAGTGGGTATTGTTTCATACTTAGGTTTCAGCGATTTTCCGATCCCCGACTATCCTCACTCCAACCTCTGATATAGACATGTATATACAATGTCACGGACAGGAGCAAGGCAGGAAAGGCCGAGGGAAAGAGGTTCAATCAGATCATTGCAATGTGGCTCAACCGAAGCGCGTTGGGCTGGGGCACTTTGTATTTGGCAAGTAGAGTGCTAGGAGCGATATGTTGACGCTGGTATGCTAAGGTGTCAGGGGGAGGGTTGTGGAATGATCATGGTGCATGCGAACTAGAATATCATGATACGCTGCTGTTACCGTCCAATGATAGCTTACAAAAAATGACACTCAAAAGGTCGTGCCACATATTCTCTCAATACACATCTCTCCTTGCCCAACTAGTTTTCGTCCCCTTCCCTTTGGCCTCGGGTCTTCTCTGACGCGCTCCCCTTTGCCATCGGCAGGGGTCGGCGGATTTTTCCCCACACAGTGTGGCCACACTTGGGTTCTTACGGTAGGGGTGAAGGCCTGGTTTCGGTTCAGGGTTCGGGTCGGCGGGCCCGGCAAATTTGGTGGCCCTTACGGCGCAAAAGCTCTTCGATTTTCCGCTTTCCACGGATGTCTCGCGCGAAATGTTGTCCCCGGAGAGTTTTCTTCCGAAGGTGTAGTTTTACCGAGGCACCGTGCCCTTTTTCCCCACCTGCCAGGTGAGGGTTGTTAGATTTTATCAGAGTTGTTCTTCTCCTCCTCCTCCTCCTCCTCCTCCTCCTCGACTAGCTCTCCTCTTCCTCCTCCTCGTCCTCCTCGGCCTCCTCGTCCGCCTCCTCCCCCTCCTCTTCCACTTCCACGTCCACTGTTGCCTTGCCAACTCTTCGCCAAGCTCTTCGCCAACGTCCGAGCTCAGTGTGCACCGCTGGGCCTCAACCTGGGACCTTCCCAGCTTAGTGTGCACCGCTGGACCTCAACCTGGGACCTGCCCAGCTCAGTGTGCACCGCTGGACCTCAACCTGGGACCTTCCCAGCTCAGTG
>Ga0126342_10011917_pt1 | contig 15521 bp, 8 predicted proteins | sample Cyp1metagenome_FD_92528 | JGI IMG/M metagenome (GOLD analysis project Ga0126342, IMG submission 92528) | Coral microbial communities from Lord Howe Island, Old Settlement Bay, Australia - Cyphastrea 1 metagenome | ecosystem: Host-associated > Invertebrates > Cnidaria > Coral ...
ACATGCCATACATACCATACCTACCTTACATAGGAAACATTCCATACCCATCATAGTAACCATACTAACCATACATACCATACATACTGTCATATCAAACATACCATACCCAACAGACTTACATACCATATTTACCATCCATACAATAACAACCATTCATGCCATACATAGCATACCTACCATACATACCAAACATACCATACTTACCAGACCATACACACCATACATACCCAACATACCATACCACACCCCCACCACACCACAGGGGGGGGGAGGGGGAAGATCTCATATGGGGGCAGTATATAAAACCCATCCCATGGGGGGGGAGGGGTGGCTTGGACTTTTCCGTTCTATGTGACGGCTCCGCTAAGAAATAGAGCACTCTATGAAACAGTCCATCTCTCGGGGGGGAGGGGGGGGTGGCAGGGCCTGGTGCATATTATAGATATACCATAGATGTACCCTATACCATAGATATACCATAGATGATTATTGGTACATCTATGATATATCAATAATAATCATCCCATTCCCTGCTATATCTAGATATACCATAGATATACCAATAGCTGCCACGCGATGGCGCCAGGACCTCGGTCCCTGGGGGCAGACCTTGGGACCAACCATGGCTTCCACGCTGCGAGGGTCTCGGAGCTATGCTAACGTGGTAAATCTCAGAAAACACCTACTATGTGGGGATGGTATATATATATACAATATATATATATATTATATGTGTGTATATATTGTGTATATATATATATATTATATGAATTATATATATATATAGATATGTATATATAGATATGTATATAATGTACGCATTCCCTGTTAAATGTGGAGCCAGCTGGAGCTATGAATTTAGTAGCACATGCATGTGATAATCGGTTCAAGGCTCCACATCCCAAGGAGCTGCGGGAAAGCACAGACTGCTCCAGAGGATTACTTGGCAGATAGTCAGGACTCGCGGTTCACTTCAAATGACGCCACGTGACCCCCTGCCCGCGTCTCGAATTCACTCAGTTTCTGACCTCACTACAAAACCATCCCAAATGGTCCTTTTTCAGGGCGACGAAGTATCAGATTTGAAGCAAATCGATCATCGTTGTTGAAAACTATCACAATGATATTCCAAATTATCATCAATCATATTATCAATATTAAGTTAGCGATTGATATTACAATTGTTTTACACAATCACCAAAAAAGGATTGTTGAATCCCCAACAAAATAATGGGATGTTTACCACCTATCAACTGGTGCAGGTTTTGGCAACCATCCACCTCCAAATCTCCCGTGAGGATGGCCATGCCATCCTGATGGATAGCCGCGAGGGGCCGGCCTTCATGGAGCGGCGCGGGAGATTTCTTTTGCGCCCCAAAACGATAGGAATGAGAAGTCTACGGTTAGGATATAAGTTGTGTGATATTGTTCGTTATTGTTTTTCGTTATTGTTGCTAGTTATTCTTAGTTACTGTTGGCGATTGTTAGTTAGAATTATGGTTGTCACACGTCTAATTATATCAATAGGTCTATCAACCGTTGTAATTAATCTACAATGGTAGATAACTATGATATTATTTTTGTTACTTTTTAATGTTCTTTTTGTTGGAATGACTAGTATGGTTGCTGTGATAGTGATTACAATAGTGGTATACTCCTAACAAGAGTTTTTATCGTATAATTAATAGTACTACTACTACAAAAGCAGTAGGCCCATAATAGTCACGTTGATGTGAATAATTGTCTGTTATTGTTACATATTGTTTGCTATTGTTAGTTATTGCTGGTTACTGTTAGTTATTGTTAGTCACCGCCGGTTTTTGTTATTGATAATGACAATACCTACCTATCGTTATTTTTACTGTGATAATGATAGTTCAAATGTCATTGACATTGTTGTATGATTGTGACATGGTTATTGTTGTGACATTTTCCAAAAGAAACCTGGCTGCCCCAAAGCCGGCGCAGCTTCCAACCAAAGCGTATGCCAGAGACTTAACTGAAATCCCAGTGGCCAGATTCTATACCCATCATTAGGACTACCTCCAAGGGGGATTTGTCACATAAGTACCTCCAATTCTTTTCTGTTACTTTTTGTGCCTCCAATGCTACAGAACACACGAGTTCCAAATGTGGCATGGTCAAAACACATTTATATATATATACACTGTAGGTTGTTTTCCCATAAAAGGGGTTTGTCATCAATCCATTCTGATTGGGATTTACATGCGCATTATGTTTGGATTTTTAAGATGGAAATATTGTTGGTTGTATACCAACTTTATATCAACTAGATTGCCTGTATAAAAATTCCACTATTGTTGGTGAAATCACCCATTCATCCCATCGCACATATGACCCGTCTCCATATATATATACAGTATATATATATATTGTTGGCTAGTTAACTCATCATTATATCCTCTTTATATCCTAATTATATTTTGATTATATCTTCATTATGTATTATGTATATATATATATATATTGACATATATATATATTGACATATATATATATACATGTATTACACATATATATATATATAATAATATATTTAGACTATGTATATGTATTACACACATATATATATATAAATATATTTAGACTATGTATATGTATTACACACACATATATATATAATATTGACATATATATATATATATTTTATCATTCATAGCAAGTAACTTGACCGCAGAAAAGGAGGAGAAAGAGTTCAGCCTACACCCCGGCGAGATGGCCAGGGCCTGGGACCCGCTGGGACCCGCTGGGACCCGGAGAACTGGCCATGAATTTTAGCCCCCAACGACCCAACGACCCAACGATAAACAACGGTGATTTACCCTTTGGTTATTTAACGTAGCTATGGTATAGATGACCCATTTATAGATGATTTATGATGATTTACTTATTAACAATGATTTTAGTTTTATGACTTTCTATATTTGATGGCATTGATTGCAACTGAATCACAATGTGAGAGTATTGTATAGAACTGTTGATAAACATGATTTTTATGACTTTCCATATATTGGGAATGTCATCATCCCAACTGACTTTCATATTTTTCAGAGGGGTTGAAACCACCAACCAGCTGATATATATTTGTATTTTTGTTGCAATGTGAGAGTATTGCCGGGGCTATGACTCATAACCCAACATCCAGTTTTGGTGATATATATGTATATATATATACATATCTATACATGTAGATCCATACATCACCTTTGTTATGGGTCAGTGTGTCAAAACCGAGTGTGACACAACAAACATAAAAATATCAAGGAACCCGAATCAGGTGAAACCAGGGTACTGGGGTTTGCTCATTGTGGTTGCTTGTACGATGCCACACTCTCATTTTTGTTGACGATAGCAATTATATGTATATGTATATGTATATGTATATGTATATGTATATGTATATGTATATGTATATGTATATGTATATGTATATGTATGTGCATATGTATCTGTATATGTATATGTATATGTATATGTATATGTATATGTTTTTTTTTTTGGCTGCTGAGACCTTTCTCGTGCCGGCTCCATGCATTGCCTATCCATGTTAGACAGGCTGATAATCAGGCAGCATCGCTCCATCTGCAATGGTGGAACTGTGCTTGATGAATTCAAACATCACATGATCTGGTTGTGCAGCGGTACCTGTGATTCTGTGCTGGTGTCGCTGCAAACAGTCATGGAAAAATGCCGCAAACGCCTTCGACAGAGCGCTAGGATATTCCTTGGCTCTGGCAGTACGGAAAGTTCCGTCTGCCTCGGGACCTAGCAAATGAGTCGTTGGCCGCACTGCATCTGGAAGCTCATTGCCGTAGAGCGCTTTCGGGAGGCTGCCGTTGCTGTAGAGGAGGGTCGTTGGCTTGACCCCAGCTGCGCCATAGCGCCATTGCTGTATCGTGATCTTGCGAAAGGGGATTCCATCCCTCAGCATCATGCATAGGATCCCAGTGCGCCAGATGGAGGGAAGAGCAAGATCATATGGTGTCGCAGGGTGCTCCAACACGATGTAGCCAGAGCGAAAAGCAACAGCTATTGACAACCAAATCCCTTTAAGAAGCAAGCAGTTACCGACGCTGAGCTGCAAGATCTCGGCCAAGGTCCGCATATCCAATCCCCATAAATCAGTGGCAGCACGCAAAGGTCGAGGTCCTGCACGCACTTCTGTATCCACCTGCAATGGATTATTGCGGGCTGCTGACCATGTCTCACACGGCGGGCCCAGTAGCATAGCCAGAAGGTGGCCAGCACGGGCGAGGTCAAGAAGCCGGTTCCAAAGTGCAGGGCTGTGAACATTCATTGTAGAATGGATGGCAGTATCCAACGATATGACATGAACACAGCTTCGGAATGGGAGAGCCATGTCCGCCAAGTTCTGCTCCATCCAATATTGGAAATCACCTTCACGGCGGCGCCCTGAATAAAGGTGTACAATGAAAAATGGACCATCTGCAGCAAGTGGGCGAAGGCGAGGTCGCTGACGGAACCACCAGTGCTTGCGCTGTTGCTCCCTTGTGCCAAGCTCTGCAAAGGTCAGCACAATCGGATGCAATCGGTTGTACGGTCGCCTGTCATCAGGTGCAGGTCGAGGAGCAAATTCCGGGTAGTCATTGGGGAGGTGCATCCACCGTTGGGTCAGCCTTTTCATCCTCTGTCGGATGTGCCATGTAGGAAGGTCCTCCAGCACGCTCATGTAGGCATGTTCCAAGAGATGTGCTACATCTGGATCCAGTTCAACTGGGCAGTCATCGTGCAAATGAGATTCAACCCAGTGAATGAACAAGCGACATCGCTGAGGATCTTCCGTAGGTAGCTCAAAGAGGGCTCCAAACATAAGGTTGTGGAAGTCGACCTCGGTTGGCTCCATCATTTGACACCATTCTCGCAAGGCATGTTGCAGTAGTGCATGGGATTGCCTGACCAGCGGATCCTCATCCGATGGAAACCACCATGCACATTCCTCTTTACCCTCAGCACGCAGCTGTTCAATCTCCTGTCGAAGACGGGTGCGTTCTCGTTGAACGCTAGTGGGGCGTAGAGGTCCGTGGTGACGACGTACAGCTGGGAGTCGTTTGACTTTGCGAAGATGGTCAGGAAGATCAATCGTAACAGGATCAGCTGGGCAACGAGCAAGGTAAATTCTATCCCAGCATCCATTGCGTCGATACCGGAGGTGTTGAGTCACCCGGAAAGACGTGTGATGATCTCGTAGACAACCAGGGCATACCGTGGACTGCACATAGTTGCGCTCCTGTGCCACGATGCCATGGACCCGAAAGGCATGCAGTGCCAGCTGCTGTTGGGACGGAAAGGTCATAGGGCAAGTCGGGCATCGGCAGGTAGTCGTCGATAAGGTTGACATTTCCTCTTGACCAGTATCAACATCCCCTCCAAAGTGCTGGAGTTCCGCTAAGATGCATTTATGGTAGGATTCCACCTCCCATGCCAACTTCTCTTGGGCAAGATGGCGGGCACAAGCTCGCTGGATGGTGCGCTTCCAAGATTTCCAGGATGCAATGGCCGTCCATATCTCCTCCCACTTCTGCACTGTGTCTGGAATCTCAAAGGGCAAGGCCATCATCTGCTGAAGCCATCGAAGGTCTTGTGCTACTTCACAAAGCCAACCCTTTCCAGTATCAAATTCAGCAAGAAGTAGTGAACGATGGAGTGGCATTGCGTGGCGCGCCAAATGCTGCAGATAAACCAGTCGATGGCGAGCCCAATGGATTCGGAAGGTTAGAATCTGATTCTCCTTCACGAAGGCATCGTCAGTCGTATGGGAGTGGGTCCAGAACCCATCATTGTGCATCCGGCGATGGTGTCCAATGATCATGGCTTCCAGCTGCTTGATGAGAGGTGTTGGCACATCACTCCATACAGAGCATCCATACAATAACCTGGAAAGTACCAGGCTGTCATACAGCGTGGCACGAGCTTTGATGTCAAGGAAGCGGTTGCTAAAAATGGGACGTCGCAACTCCTCAAAGGATTGTCGTGCCATAGCGATCCGACTGACAATTTCATCCTCAATGTCCAAATCCATGGTGTATCGTGCACCCAAGTGTCGATATGCAGGGACCACTCGTAGGGAGAGAACATGAGTCGGCGTAGAAGTCACAATGGTGGGCACCCCAGGGATGTCAAAGAGATTGGTGCGGTGCTTGTTGGCCTCCCGTCCTCTATACATCACCACCACTTCGGTTTTGCCACGATCCATGTTGAGCGACATGCCAAAGCGCTGGAATGTAGTGTGCAAAATTTGCGTGGTGGTCTGGATCAAGGGAATCAAGTCCACAGCATCAGCAGTGGCTAGTGGAATCGCCAAGTCGTCCACCCATGTGACTGGGGGCGCAGTAGCACCAAGTGCGTCCTGCCCTTTGAGATACTCTTGACAGGCTGAGAGCTCGTCATGCGCAATTTGGACAATCTTGGACATCAGAAGGTTGAAGCCAATGTCAGCCAATGGTGAGCCAGGGCGTGTTCCTCTTCTGGTCTCGGTTCCAAGGTTCTCATTGGGTCCAACTGAAACCATGGGTTTTGGTGCACATCTGCAAGGCAGCGTCGAAGGGCTGGAGGCACATCAGACGCAATCACTTGGGTGGCTGAGTGCAGGTCAGCAGCTAAGGTATGGATGTCAAAGTCCATTGGTTCCAATACCTTTGCAAGCTCATCAGAACTCATAGGGAGGGTATCATTGAATACAAACTCCCGCAGAAGGTGGTGAAAGGCAGAGCGTAGGTCCACGAAGACAACGGCTGTGGATATCTTCTTCGCTCGCCCAAGTCGGCCATGTAGGCGCAAAATCTGAATCCCTGAGACCGTCTGCTGTGACGGGAGCCCACCGAGTTGGCCTAGGGCTTTTCGGCGCAGCATTGTTGGGAGCAGCCGTCGGCGAAGCCACGCGTGGTAGACCTTGCCAAATGTATCGCTGAGCAGGATCCCCCTGTAGGATGCCGCCTGATTCTGCGGGCCTTTCTGCTTCCAAATTGGGACCAGATATCCACCTTTGTACCTGCATGGCTCAACAGCCGTCAGGAAGGCTTTGAGTAGAAGTCCATGTAGATGAGGTGACAGCGCAGTCGCTCCGTAGCGGCAGACGTTGGACGAGATGCCGTCTGGTCCTGGTGCCTTGTGAGGTTTTTGCTGAGAGCAAATATCCTCAGTTTCTGCCAGTGAAGGTAGTTCAGCAAGAGCCACAATCGTAACAGCCGGCTGCTGATGGAGGTCACAAATGTTTCTTGCAACACATCTCTTCTGGATCTCAGCATGAGGTCTGGTTGTTCCAGCTTCCAACTGCTCAAAGTGGCATAGGAGCTCAGCATGGATGTCAAAGCGTTGGACAGAATGCCGTAGTCGATTCCGTGGTAGAACAGCTTTGAGGTGTCTCCATAGAGCAGTAAGGCCTTCAGCTGAGTAGGTATGCGCGGCACGGTTGGCAAGCGCAGAATAGTGTTTGGCATCTTCATCTCGGATGGCACGAGTGACCTCACGCGTCGTGGCACGCAATGAACACATGGTAGTGGCAATGGCACGATCACAGAGAGGGAGCCATCCAGACAATCGGGCTGATGGGTCATGACCCGACCATGCCTGAAACACTGCTTTCAAAACTGTATGATAATATGCCTTCTTCATAGTTCGGAGTTGTCGAAACAGGGTCTTCTTGGTGTCCACAAGCTGCCAAGTTGCATCGCTGATGTGAATCTTGCGAGGACGACGTTTGGGACATGGTATCAATTCACGTACTGCAGCTTGCGTCTGCCAAGTCAATTGCTCAGCTGTGCTGTGCGGATCAGTTGCCCAAAGGGGTAGCTGGATCGCTTCTCGCAAGGTGTGAAGCACAGCAGGATCTTGTAGTGCCTGACGCGCATGCGGTCCATGATTGAATGATGGTGTAGAGCGCTTTGTTCTGATGCCAGAGGGGACGCGCTTGGTCAAAGTCATACGACATAGGACTGGCAGATGATCAATCCTCTGCGTCGAAATGTCAATGTCTCCAGCTACCCATGTTTCAACTTGATCATATTGAAGTTGCGTGGGCACGGCAATGTAGTCGATGCGTGAAGTCCGATCCCCATCTGGGGAGACATAAGTATGCTGGATCTCACCCTTGTGGTGCATGGAAAAGGTCGCAGGCACAAACAATTGTTGTTCCAAAAGCCAATGATGGAATGCAGTGCCAGAATCATTTTCCTGTCGGCCATGGTAATCACCAACGGCCGCGGTGACATGATCCCCAAGGTGTCCATTAGTGTCTCCAAGGAAGATCACCGGCCATGTTCGGGAGAGCTGACGGATCTTGGCTGAGATAGTGGTCCAGAATCGCTCAGCTTGATGTAGTCCATGGCCAGAGTGTGGTGCTCGGGCTGTGACAAGTAGACATCGCCAATGGGGAAGCTGAACTTTGAGGACCATATACGTAGCTGAGGCTTCCACAACGAGGAGATCTTGTTTGCGGGCTGGAGGTCCATCATGATAGAAGGGGAGCGTCTTGGAAATCCATATCTGCACCCCATCCTGGCCTTCCGCGGTAGCTGGTGCTCCAAGGATGTGGTAGTAGGGATTGGACAGGTCTCGAAGGTGTCTGTGGCGAGTTTCCTGTAATCCAACTACTTGGCATCCAGCATCATGAAATTGATGCATCAAGATCTGTTGTCGCGTAGTGGAGGTGGTAGAAGAGTCAGCACTGACCATCATTGTCAGGACATTGGCGGTAGCGATGAGCATGTCAACCTTGATGTCAGTCACAGAGGCTTGGATATCAGGTACAAAAGCATCCTGCACCTCGTTCTGCGGGTCTGTGATCTGCAGAGCATGTTCAAGGAAAAGACCATGGAGTGGTGCTGCCTGTGGGTCGTGCGCTCGCATGGTTTCAAGGTACCATATCCACTGGAGAGCGGTCAAAAATGTTGCATCAGTAAGCCAAGATTGCCATTGCTGACAATTGCCAACTCTATCTGAGTGCATCGAGGCAAATTTTGCCACCCGATCGACCAACTCATTCCAGGGATGTTGAGCATGTGCACGGATATGATTCCAAGCAATGTGTCGAGCTCCATGGCGGTGTTCCAAGATATGGACAAGACTACGAAAAATCGTCTGCCATTCTTTGTGCTCATGCGCACGCCACCATCCTGCAGCCTGATAGCCAGTGTTGAGAGCATCAAAGTTGAAGGAGACATGCAAGGGAAAGTTCGGAAATCTCTGGAGGTGCCAAGTACTGAGATGAACTGCCCATAAAAGCGCATGCATCATGGCCGCATGTTCACCTATGTATGCATGCTCTGCGAAGTCGACATGCACAGGAATGATGCCAGCCAAGGCGATGCCTTGATCAGTCTCGACTAGGCATGCTGTGGCAGCGCCGACACCATGTCCAGCCACCTTGGAGCCGTCGACATAGAAATGATAGTTCTTGATGGGCAGGTCCGTGTACTCCGTCAAGGTAGTAAGCGCCTGCATGGTTTCATCCGGCAAGTCAAGGTCCAAGGGCCAGGTTTGCATGTAGTCAAAGGTTAGGTTCATGATGGAATAGTACGCCTCTGCAGCATGGGTGAAGTCCACAAGAACCTTTGGAGAGGGAGGTACAAGCTCATCCAGGGATAGAGTCTTGCTTTCTAGGCGGACTCTGGCCGAAGTTTGCAAGGTGGCCATCTCATCCTCATCTCCCTGGGCCACCACTGGTGGTGGTAGAATGAGGGAAACCTGTAGTAGAATAGCAAGTCCAGAGTGCCCCGGCATCGGAGTGGTGCGACGGATAATGAAGTCCCTGTGCCACGCAATACATTGTACGGTGGGAACAGGAGCATTGCATTCTTCGTGAAGTCCAAGAATCTGTAGCATATCATCAAGGTGGATGATGTTGCGTGTCGTAATGGCCAATTGTCGCGCTTCCGGACGTGGTGGTCTGGCATCAAAGCAGGAAATGATGAAGGACGCCCAATGTGGCCGCGGCCGCTGCACCAGCAACACATGCGCAAGAATATTGCGTTCAATGGTTGGGGGTTTGGGCGTCACCAGATGGTACTCCAGCTCAGTGCCAGGAATAATGAGTTCTGCCCATGCTTGCCACAGGAGCGTACGCCATTCTCGAAGTGCCGGGAAAAGACGAACTGGTCGTGGGGCAAGGCAGTGAGGAGCTTCCCATTGATGATCAATGAACCATACCAACACTGTTCCGGAGCGTGGCTCATCTTCCCATGTAAATGCCAAAAGATCCCAAAGACCAAATAGATCATTCAGGAAGGGATCCGGAGCCTGTGGATTCCATTGTGGTACCTGCTGAGTGGGATCGGCAGTACCAAGCTGATAGAAATTCTGCTCCGAGGCAACAGGAGGTAAGTCAAGTCCATGTTGTCGTGAGCAGGCTTGGCTCCAAAGTGGATGGCATTCTTGTGGGTCTGGCTTAATCTCAGAGAGTGTGGTGCCAACCGAGAAAAGTTGCACTTCATCGCCAACTTCCTCTTCACCATGTACTCCAGGATGTGTATGCATCATAGGCCCATCAAGGCTGGCCGTGGTAGCAGAGCTGGAAAACCGCACTCGCGGTATTTGCAGTGCAAGGCCAAGTCCATTCCAAATCTGCACATCAATTGTAGGGGGAAGATCTCGATCCTCATGTCGGAGCCGACAGCGATCTGGCGCCAATGGATCAATTGGTAGACATAAAGGTCCATGATCAGAAAGAGCTACCAGAGTGCCCACAGAGGTGAAAGTCGCTGTAGAATGCGCACTTTGTCGGACGTAGCTGGGAGGATCTTCATCATCATGTGCAGTAAGGACACAGGCCGCCATACCTGGATGTGGATGCTGGACCACCAGGACAGTTGCCACAAAGCTTTGTGTAGGTCGCATCGGAGGGTTTGGGCGCACCAGATGCAGGTCAAATGGAGCATTGTGGTCGAAGTAGTCCTCCCACATGAACTTCAAATCCTCAGCCCATGTTTCGTGGTCTGTGTCAAAACGCAAGGGACGCATTTGCAGATTCGTGGTGTGGTAGTCATGGGAGATGTAATGGGAGGCAATGTAGATCACAGGTCCTTCTTCCATTTCAACCTCTCCATGGGCTCTGAGCAGGTCCCACATCTCATGGCACCACACTGGACGTTCAACGCGTGGTGGGTGCCGAAATGGATCTGGAGTCTCTGCATCTGCTGTGGAGGTTGCACCAAAAAAGGTGAAGGGCTCATTCGTGCTCATCTGCAGAGGTTCTTTGCCAAAGGTGGTGCAATTCCATCTGGAAGGGCAGCATGCTTCAGGCAAGTGTGGGCTAGGTTCAAAACCATGGTTGAGCCATGTTACCTGCAAGCTCGAGTGAGAATCCTCCTCCTCAGTCGCATTGGCCTGAAAGGACGTCGAGCTGGAATTGGCACATCTGTATCCTTCCGGATGTTCACCAATGAGAAGATGAATGTAATCGCCATCCTGCAGATACAGGGGACTCATCGTACCCTCAGTGATCTCAACATTGTTGTACCATAGACGACTGCGGTCAGGATGTTCTTGTTGGAGCTGCTCAAGTCCAAGAAGACGGAACACTGATGCTCTGTTAATGGTTTCAGGAAGCCAACGTGAGAATCTACGGAAGGCTCCAGGGAGTACCTCATTGGGTTCAAAGATCTCCATGTCTACCAAAATCAGCCGGAGGAACGTGGATGGGCGCGGTTCCATTTCCGTTTGAATAAGAAGGCATTCGAGCCCTTGCTGTATGAGATCATGAGGACGATGACGAACGTGATGTGCTCCATACAGTTCTTGTCGTTGATCACCCATGGCACGATGAATCAATGGAACAATCTCATCGGCATTATTCCAGGGCAATCGTGCTGGGTACATCCTCCCATCAAGCAAAACCAACACCGTCTGCCTCCAGTCCTCAGAAGGGTCATGACTAACCATAGATGATCCAGTAGAGGAAGTTGAGGTTGAGGACGATGTCGAGCTAGAGGGTGGCCGAACAGGTTGAGAAGGTCTTCGTGCCATGAAGGAAGTCACATCAAAATTGGGGATTGGTTGATCTTGTGCACAAGTGGAACGGGAACGTAGACCCCAAGGTTTATCATCAAAATCTCCAAGGGCGTCATGCTCGATCCATGTGGACCGAAAATCACCTGTAGCATCATGACCAATCATGACTTCAACCTCATCACAGAAAGTGACCTGGCTCCGTGTAGAATTTGTGCGCAATTGCAAGGAGATGACATCAATCCTCGGCAGTGATGAAGACCCCATTTCATCAGCTAGGGTTGAGGCATGCTCCTGCGCTTGCCATTCGGAGAGGTAGTTGGCTTCCTCATGAACTGAATGTGACCATTGAAGACGGGCGGCTTCTGGGCTGATCACAGGCCAATCTTGTGGCCTCTGGTGGGTATACATGTCTGTCATACCGCACCGGCCGTTCCAAAAGGCGGTGCTGTGGGAGTGGTCGCACCTCCAGCTTCGCCTTCGGATGTGCGTGGCCGTTTGATCCTCTGCTCGAGCTGGTCGGCCGTGGATGATAGTTCTTCCAAACTTGCCACAATGGAGTTCATGCCAGCTTGCACCCGTTGAACACCATCTCCATGTGGATCCTCCATGACATCGTCGATGACCTCGGTGTCGCTGTCTGAGATGGTATAGGCTGCGTCTTTGCCGGCCTGCTCCCTCTTCGAAGCAAGATCGAAGGCCTTCTGCGCACGCTTCACCACCTTTCGAGCTGCTGATACTCCTTGCTGGTGGGCACTTTCCGATGCTTGGAAACTGGCCGTGTACTCGCGCCACTTCGTCAGGGTTTGCTGTATAAACTGCTTCCACTGAGTCAGCATCTGCGCTCGAGCATTCTCGGCCTCCAGCAAGTCCTGCTTTGCATCGCCCAAGGCCCTCACAGCAGAGGACAGGTTCTTGATGCTGCTTTTCTCGCCCTGTCTCTGGATCTCGTGAGCAATGGACTGCAGATGAGGTGACAGCTTGTCTTCCTCCTTCTTCATTTCTTTCAGAAGACGGTTGAGTTGCTGTTGTGCTGGTCCATCCTGTTTGAGCCCACCCGAGGTATCCGGTGTGCTGGTAGAACACGTCGGCATAGGTGGACCCACAGGCGGCATGGGAAACTGCATCATCTGTCCATTGATGCTCCAGGAGGCAGGCGGATTCATGGGAACTGTTCCGCTCGGTGCTGATGTAGAGCCGGATCCTTTGCCTGCGCCCTTGTCGATCAACGGTGGGGGCGGTAAGGGTGGTTGCATCATCATCGGCGGATAGTGGGGCATCATCGCTGGAAAAGGCATGAGGGGCGGCATCGCGACCTGTGCGGGAGCAAACTGCTCCTGTCCTTTGCCATGTCCCTTGAGGTGATGCTGTTGATCTCCTCCTTGCCATTGTCCATTGCCCTTGGATTGCTTGCGTCCTCGTGGCTTCTTGGCTCGTGCACGTGGACTCCAGGATCCTGAATTCGACCCCTGCCACTGCTGATTGTCCCAAGGCGGCTGTTGCCCTGCATTGTGATTGTAGGGTTGTTGCTGTCGATGTTCGGGTGGAATGAAGGTCGCATCGTGACAATTGACCCACTCCTGTCCACACTTCCAGCAACGTGGGAACGTACCCTTCATGACCACGTGGCAAGCATTGCACCGCCAGGATGGCTGTTTGGAGGTCATAGTCCCTCGGCAAGCAGCTTGTATTGCTCGAAGCAACTGCGGATCCTTGGAGTGATGTCTGCTGAGCTTGTAATAGAGCTTGGCAAGCTGTTGAGGATGGAGAGGCCTGTACCGTTTGCGATGGAGATACCAAGCTAGCCGAGCTTGTGCTCTCTGTCGCCTTTGTCCACGACGGACAGTGTTCAAGGCCGTGATCTTCTCCTGCAAAAAGCCCAATCCCAAAGCAGCACAGCAGATTCTTGAGGTCCAGGATCAAAAGGTACCAGAGGAAGACCTTAAGTGCCCTACTCATACACCACAAGGAGGTCGTAGGAGATGATCGCCGCAGCACAGCGCTTTGCCAGGTCAGAAAGCAATGACCCGCGGGTGCAGCGCAGAAACCCGCTAAGGTAAGGGCAAAAGGTCGGAGCGTGGGGACCTTAAGCCAAACCTTATATGTATATGTATATATATATATATATATATATGTTATAGATATACACATTCAATCTGTTCCCTTACAACAATGGTTCCGTTGGAGTCACCAGCAAAATAAGGCTTGTTGGTTCTGATTTCGAAGTCTCAAGGTGATTGCCCACAACAACCTTAGTGTTGCTCCCTGACGGTGTCCTCCACCATTCTTACTGAGGTGAAGCTGCCTAAAGCCATTCTACGTGAAAAGGATGTCCAGATGCATAGTCTGGTGGGAATTCATGGCCCTGGATACCCCCCATTTTTCATCGCGTGAGATGAGGCGGATTGCAATATCGTTTCAGGGGTTGATCAATGACTTTCAACGTGTCTCTTTGGTTTCAATCTAACCAGAGATGGTATGTGCATACAACGACCCTGGAACCTACTTTTTTTTTAAATCCGATAAATGCATCCCTCACTGGTTACCAAACAACTTTGGTCAAAGCCGCAAAAAGATACCCTCTGGTAAACATACAAAAAACGATGGAAAATCACCACCATTTTATAGCTGGGAAAATTCCCACTATTTCGACTGGGCCATTTTCAATAGCTATGTTGACATAACCAGAGGGTATCAGCCCCTCCAGATTTCTGGAGGATTGGGCACCCGATCATCCCAAAGGGGGCGCCGTTTTGACGAAGGTCAGAAAAGGCTGAGGGGCTAGTCCGCTGGGTCCGGCGAATCGGACGGAGGGCCACTGGGAAGCTGGCCAGTTTTCCAGTGGGTTGGGAAAAATGGCCAGTTTTCCGGATGGAATTTGTGGAAACAGATGATCTGATGTGGTTTTGTGCATGAGATGTGCTGATTTTTCCCGGCACTGACACGCTGAAAGTTTCACCGCCATGACTTGTCATGGCTCTGTGCTCCAGTGCCGGTGCCAAAGGTGCCCAAAGGCTCTGATAGTTGCGCAGCGACAACTGGGAGATCTCGGTACGTCGCGAATTTATTTCGAACTGCGAGGCTGCGGCAAGGCCTTGTTGCGAACTCCTAAGGATTCCAGTGGCATCCAGAGATCTCCAAAGCAGTCGATCACAAAGGTTCAAGTAGCAGTCGATCTTCAATGCCTTTCCTGACTGCGAAGAGTCATGAAACACGCGCTGCAAAAAAACCAGGTGTGGGTCAAGATTTCAGAGTGGCATCGCATGGCATCCTTTTGGGGCTTGTCAATCGCCTCATTTTGGGTGTTTTGTAGTATAGCTCAACTTGTGTTGGTTGCATCCCGATTTATCATTCTTGTTAACACCCAACTTCTATTGACGAAACCTTCCCAATTTTGTGGGCACAGACAGACAGACAGACAGACAGCCAGCCAGACAGCCAGACAGCCAGACAGCCAGCCAGACAGACAGCCAGACAGCCAGACAGACAGGCAGACAGGCAGACAGGCAGACAGGCAGACAGGCAGACAGGCAGAC
>Ga0126342_10011918_pt1 | contig 15519 bp, 14 predicted proteins | sample Cyp1metagenome_FD_92528 | JGI IMG/M metagenome (GOLD analysis project Ga0126342, IMG submission 92528) | Coral microbial communities from Lord Howe Island, Old Settlement Bay, Australia - Cyphastrea 1 metagenome | ecosystem: Host-associated > Invertebrates > Cnidaria > Coral ...
TCCTCTTCTCGACTGCCTATAACACAGCTTTCATATATCGTTTCTAATATTGCGTCTCCATACTAACAAGAGAAGACCCTGCTCCTCTACGCTCTCGGGCCATCCGTCGTCTAGTTTTTTTTTTAAAATTACGTTTTTTAATATGATATTAGGGAAAAGTTTCGAAATCAAATTTCTGGCAATACTTTAGTTAGATTTTAAAGGAAAAATAACCCATTTTGAAATGGGAAAAATATGGTTTTAAATTGAATAATATTCCTCCTAATAATAAACACAAATAAAAAAAATTGAAATGTTGATTATTTGTGGGGATGGTTTCGTATTAGGGGGGAGGGACTAATTTTCCAAGGGGGTTCATGCATGTTCTAGATATGTTTTGGCTAAACAAACAGGCACACGATGGTGTTACGCACCATTCTGGGTCCAGAAAATTATCGGAAAATGCAATCATAGGACCAAATAAAAGGTTTCCGCAAAATCATTTGGTTGAAAAATGGAAAATCAAACTTGACAAATGTTTTCTCTAGAAAATGGATTGCATAGCCGTTGCTAAATCAGGTAGTTCATATCGCTCAAAAACCACCTGGAACCATCGAATTGAGTCAATTTTGTCGCGGAAAAAATGCAGAAACCAACCTGTAATCCAGCGCCAACATAGGTGATGTTTTTCCTGTGTCGAAAATTTGTTTAACATTGGTTGACCAAGGTCTCTATATATATATATATATATATGTATATTGTTTTCCTTGCCTGCTGTCATCAAATTCGATCTGAAATTGAATTTCATTGAGCGATTTGGGCTGCCAAATGCTTCAAGAAATACAGCAAGTTCGCAAGAAATGCCTCAAAAAATGCCTTAAAACATGGGCATATGGAGGTGCAACTTACCATCAGTTCCCAACTAGCGCCCAGGGGAATGATCAGGAATAGTATGAAACTGCGTCTTAAAAAATATGAGACAGTGGAGGTCCCAACGTAACCCGTGTTTTCCCTTGAAAATGAACTGTCTTAACCCTTTTTGAACCTGCACTTTGTAGCCGTCCAGGAATCGCTAGAAAAAATCAAATCGAGTCAATTCTGTCACCCAAAAAAAAATTACTTGTATTGTAGCGCTAACGTAAATGATGCCTTTTCTCTGCCCAAGATTTGTTGAAGATTGGTTGGTCAACATTGGCGAAAATTTCTATTTTTTTTCCTGTTTGTTGTTGTCATCGGGACCGACATGAATTTGAATTTTTTCGGGCGATGGGTGTTGCCACAACTGTGTTTTTCAAAATGCACCGACGTACATTCCCAATTTAGGGGTAACTGAAATGATCCTCATGTGCTGGTTTAAAAACCATCACAAACTCGGAAAACAAAAACACACCGGTGTTTTGGGGGACCGGGCCCAATCATTTTCTAGATGTTTATGCCTGGTCTGCACATATAATTTTTCATATGCACATGGACACCATCAACCCACTACTTGTGCTCCAGAAAACGATCAGGAAAACAATGAAATCGCATCATTCAAAAAACACAGTTGTTTCGAGAATAGAATACCTAAAATAAACAATGTTTTCCCTAAAACTGCCGTAACCTTTCTTGAGGCCGGCACCCTTAATGCGCCCAGGAACCACCAAGAAAACATCAAATCAGTCCCCCGGGAACTAAAAACCCACACCTGAGCAAAATGATCCAAGGAATCCCGCCAAAAAAAATAATTGGAAACATCGACCTTTTCATGTTCAGCATCCCCCTGCACATTTACCAGGTGATGTCAGGCGTCAGGGCCACCATTTTGTAGGGGACCCAGCTGTTAACCTTACAGCTGTTAACCTTACAAAGTCTCATGGTTTGGAATTTATAAAATGGGTTGGGTGGGAGGCTTGATGTGATTCCCCAGCAAACACGGGTGAACAAAAAAAAAGAGAAAAAAAATCGGCGCCTTACAAAATGCGTGCCCCAAGTTTATTTCCAGGCCCCAAACCCAATCATCTTGTAAGTTTGTGTCTTACAAAATTGTTGGTTTGGAATTATGTCTAACTTGTACATGTCCAACTTTCCCCAGGAAACACCGCAATCCTTTTTCCCAGTCCCCGAAGCTTCGGCAGCACCCATCTTCACGAGGCTTCCTTCTTAAACTACCGCAACATAGTTTGACTATGTGTTTTGTCAACGTTTCTTCCCATGTTTTACGGAACTTTTATGGTTGGTCCACTTAGTGGTGTCTGCCAGTTCTTCACACATCAATGATGGAACCCAAAAAAAATTAGAGAAGAAAACCTGGTTCCTGGGCATGGTCAAAATTTCAATACCCTCCTTTGTACTGCCTGAAATGAACCCAAAATAGTTTTATGAAATGATTGGTCCCGACGTAATTTTGTAAAGAATGTTTGCTCTTACAACATGATTCGCCTAACAAAAAAAAACACGTTTTTTACAAAGACGCATGGTTGACTAGAAAAAAATCCTTACAAACTGCCTCCGTTTGTTACAAACATGCCCCTGGAATGGAACATGGGTCCAGCCATTTCATAGTGGAAATGTACACAGGGATTGTTCAGCCATTTTCTACGCAAACATGGCATGAACATACATGTACCAAGGACCTCCCAAAATGATCCAAAATGCTAGTGTTTCTGTTTGGCTCACACCTCATTCAGAGAATATCGTGCACTTGTTTTTTTTCCAAAAATTTTGGCACCTAAAGATTTTGGCGTAACCGAATGGATCCCGAAGTTCCGCCTGCACGATTTTGGAGTGGAAAATTGGAAAAAATATTCACACTGCAACCAAATTTCGATAAATTATGGTGAATTAAAATTTTCCCTGGACATCCAAAAATATTTTCCAAAAAATGCCTGGCACAATCAATTTCCCTCCAGGTAACAACCTAGCAACTGTCTAGGCAATAAAGTGGAATAGAAGGTTCAACTTGGCCTTGGGTGTGTGGCCCTGTGAAGCACTCCCCAAGATTGGCCCAGGAAGCATTCGAAAAAAAGTTCGACGTAATTTCTTTTCAGTTTTTCTATACCCGTATCCCTCTAAAAAATGGTCAGCACAATTAGATCATCATCAAGTTGTCCGACCGAGGGGCCTTGGTCAGGAAAATGTTGAACCAATGGCTACTTGAAAAATTCTATCAGGAAAATGATGGTCACTTAAGTCGTTACCCCCCCCCAGAGCTTGGAAATAGCAATGGCGATGTGCAAAGGTTGTTTAAGTCATGGGCCCTCAGGCGTGCTAAGGGCCACCATGGACGGATTTCCCATACTACCAGTAATGCGATGATGGCCCATGATTTACAAGCATTAAGATTTTGATGTTGTTTCACGCATTGGGATTGAAACAGTGGGATTGGGGAATAAGTTTGTTTAATGCATATTTATTTCAACGTTAAGACTCTTTTTGGATCTCCAACGCATAGATGGTCTAATTTGTATGAATTGAACGTAATTAGGAAAATAATTTCATCATGGTAGGGTTTGGCGTGTTTAGGGCCACCATGGGCGTTCATTTCCTGTCCTACACCAGGAAATGGAATGATGGGGCTACTCTTGACATCTATTGATATGGTTTTCCAAGTATTGGGATTGACGCAGCACGCTATGGGAATAAAGTATATTGATTCACTGCTATGATTTTGTGGAGTTCCATTGCATTAATAGTTTCATTTGTTTTGGACTGACGCACAGAAATCGCTTTGAATGCTGGTTTCCGGTGTTGTCTAATTTTGAAAAAATGTCGGTTAAAACTTTTACCCAGTGAATAGTTCCGGATGTTTTTTGGGATTTGTGTGCGTCAGTTGTCACTTCTGCACGTCGGGTAAAATGTTTGCACGTCATTCAACTGTTGGGCCCGAAGGATTCTTTGATTTTCTTACAGAACTGGATGGGGTTGGGGAATAGCTGGGAACACGGGAAACGTGCAATAATTCCGAATTTTCGGACACATTCTTGATGCTACACTGTCAAGTTGCCCCTGTTATTTGCCACACATTCTTGAAGCTACGCTGTCAAGGTACCTTTGTTATTTGTTACGCGCCGTTGATGCTACGAAGTCAATTTCCTCGTGTTACTTGCCAAACGTTCATGATGTTATGCCGTCAAAATTCTTGTGTTATTTGCCACACCTTCCTGCTGCTCCGTTGCCAATTTCACCGTGTTACTTGCCACACGTTCTTGATGCTACGCTGTCAACTGTCCAGTGACACTTGCTGGGTTCATCAAAGTGTGCGCGCTTGTAAAACTAATCAGTGACGCTGCTGATGCGGAAAAAAGGGTTCAATCCGAATTGTCCGTAAACCGGTGTAATCCGCAATCCGTTCACAACCTCTGAAACCTTACCCTGTGAACCTTTTCGTTTGCGCGCGCATTTTGCGTAGCACACGGGTTCCCATAACCCCCGAAGAGGTAAACGTGTAGAATTTCCAATTTTTGGGGGTTGTTGTTTGGCGAGCAATGAGGTAGGCTGTAGAGGTTGTTTTCTGCCTTACCCACGGCCAGATGAGGCAGCATGGTCAGCAGAAGGAAGTGCATCATCTGAGAGGAAGCAGCTGTTCGTCTGAAGCACGTGCAGGCGCCTCCTGTCCAGCCCTTGTAATTTCCACTTGGGACCTTGTAACCTGCATCTAATAAAAATTATGTAAAATGCTCAGGAGTCAGGCGAACTGCCACAGCCCCCGAATAGCTAAACCTCGGGAATTTGCAATTTTTTGGCGTTGTGGTTGGCAGCTGTTGTTGCAAGGTACACTGGGTTCCTCATTCACGTGCTTCTAGATGTATTTATTTCATTTGCGTCCAGAAGACCGGTAGACAGTTTCCACAACCCCCGCAGAGCCAAATCTCGGGAATTTGCAACTTTTGGGGGTTGTGGCTGGCAGCTTTGGCTAAGGGGGCACACTGGGTTTGGTTCCTCACTCACCTGCCTCTAGATGTATTTATTCCATGTGCGTCCAGAACACAGGTAGAAGGTTCCCACAACACCCGAATAGCTAAATCTCGGAAATTGCAACTTTTGGGGGTTGCGGCTAGCAGCAGGTACACTCAGTTGTTCCTCGACCCAGGCCGCAAAGGTGGCTACGCTGTTGCAACCCAGACGTGCAAGGCAGTGCGCTCAAGAAGGAAAGAGAAAACCAAAACACAGAGGAGCCAAAATGAGCTCTGATAGATTGCAAAAACGAATCCAAACACCAGACTCACAAACGAAACCCGAGGAAAACTTCCTCAAATCAGCATTCCGGTCATCATCCTTTACGGGGGTTGTGGCTTTCAATCCGTAATCCGTCCAAATCACATAATCCGAAAATTTGGTAATCCGTAACATGTCTAAGGGTTAAGGATTACGTTTGTTGAGGCCAGACTTGCCACACTCTCTGGATGCTACGCTGTCAATACTTTTGATGCTACGGCGTCCACTTTCTACTATTACTTGACACACGCTCTTGATCTTATTGGCATATTTTCATTGACGCCAGCACAAGCTGACGAGCGGATTTTTTTTAACGGTTCAGCGTCAACATATCATATCACATCATACCATATCATATCACATCAAATCATATCATACCATATCGTATCACATCATATCATGCCATACCATACCATATCATATCATGTCATGTCATATCATATCGAATCATATCATATCACATCATATCACACCATACCATGCCATACCATACCATACCATATCACATCATATCATATCATATCATTTCATTTCCTTTCCATCTCTTGTTACTGCAATGATAAACTTTGAAGTAAACTCACAACCATTACAGCGCGAAATGGACATCGAAATTTCAGATTTACATGTGCAAACATGAAAAAATAAGTTTCGCATCATGAACTGCAGAAAGCAACGGTAAACACGTTCAAGGCCGCAGACCGCGCCGCCGCCTTGTGTTTTTGCGGCCACCATGGATTTGTTTTTTTGGTACAGGTACTGCGATGGTGGCTTTAAAATTGATTTGAATTACCATAGTTTTGGGATGTTATGGCTTCAAATACTGGGGCTGAAGCAACTAGTGTATTTTTTTTAATTGCCATGACTATGTCATTTTTTAATGCATTAGTGGTTTGATTTCTGTCAATCGTACATGCAATGGTCATTTTTGTCATGGTGGCCTTATGAGTGAATAAAACTATCGTAGGCATGGTGTTTTTTTTATGTTGCTTGAACTGGTGGGATTGGAGCAACAATATATGAAAAAATCAAACAAAAATAATTGCTATGTTTTATTGTTCGTTTTCAATGCATTAAATGTTCTGTTTGTTTTAATGTGACGTACCAAAGTCATTTTGGTGGCCTCAAGGGTGCTTGGAGCCACCATGGGCCTGTATCTTATGTTAATAGGAAGAAAATGCTATGATTATGCGAATATTCAATTCATAAGTGATCTAATTTGTATTTGTTTTACGTACAAAGGATGTTTATGCCATGGTAGCGTTAAGCGTGCTTATGGCCACCATGGTCGTATAAAAATGGTCGATCCATCCAATTGTTGGCCCAGATGATCCAGTTGAACTCGTTGACCGAATGGGTCCAGTGGGTCCAATGGACCCAGTTGAACCAAGTGGATTCAATTAACACATTTGATGTAGCTGACCGTTGACCCAAGTAACCCAGTTGACCCAGTTAACCCAGTTGACTATGAAATCAACTGGGTCAACTGGGCCAGAAATTTTAAACGGCCTCCGGTGCGGTCGCAATGAATATATTGATGCAAAACTGAAGTGCGCCACTCAAGGGATGGATTGGATCTCTGGCTGCCCGAGGCCCCTTTTGTCAATTTTTGGTTGTCGCTACGTTATCGATTTGGTTACCGATAATTTCATCTGGTCATTGTTTCTCAAGCACAGTCACTGCTTTCCAGAGCCTGTGTCGTGACAGGTTCTGGCAGCAAGTTCTGTGGTCAGAAGTGCGTACTCCAAGGCCTTTTGGGGGCACCGTTAAGCCTTTTGGGAGCCCCCGGATTCACACCGACGAATACTAGAACAATGCATACAATGCTAAAACGAAACAATGCATATCAGGTTACTATACAATCCCACATGGTTGCCGCCCACAACAACAACACCTTTCAACTTATCGCTTGCAGTAGTTCTCCATATCGCTTTCCATGGTTTGCGACTCATTTTCAACCATGGGACCTCTCAAGTAGAAGTTTTTGCATGAACCTTTTAGGTTTTTGCTCATATGGTGTTTGCGTTTTTTGTTGGCTAACCGTTCGCGAATTCCAAAGGATGGAGCCTAACCTGGCCTCAATTTTGAATGCCGCATTTAAATCTGTCCATACTATGTCCAAAATGCAATGGATAACATCAAGGGATTTTTCGAACGAAACAAAATCAAACCCAGCACCCCAAGGGCCCAACGGCAATGTTCCCAAATTTCAGCCACGGATGTTTGCCAGAAAAAAAAATATGCCGCACACAGGCGTTCACACGCTTAAACCTCAGATTGGGAGACGGGAAATGGCTGGAAAAGGGTGGGTATGTTTGTATATTTGTGATTATGTGTGATTGGTTTGAGGGTTTTGCCGCAGCATTTCTTCGCCGAAAGATCCGCTCGCAGGTTCGCGCTTCGCCTTCACGTTTTCTGGCCGCGCCTTGTTCCGCACAGCGCCGAGCCTCCGCCAACAAGGTGCAAAGAGCGACGTCTGGTTCCAGCGATGGCGCTTGTAGAAGGTCTTGCCTCAACATTTTTCTCGGTCATGGCGCCTCCGGGATCTGTTTTTTCCCTTTTGTTCATGCAGGTTTTATCTTGAGCATTAAATGACATTTTACAGGGAAAATGATTGTGTATGAGTTGAATGCTCGCACGACAAAGTGCTTGAGGTGCTTCAGTCCATGCTGGATCACGGAATCATAGTCCGCTCACTTTGTCAGGCGTTCTGCATGCGCGTAAGGATCCACAGATTCGGAACGTCCACTTTGCAAACAACGGGTTTAACGGGTTTGGTTTCATCGTTTTCTGCGCTTTCCGGTTGGTGCCAGCAAGGTTTTAACAAACGGATTTCCAGCGGCCAACACCTCTGCGATGAAGATCCCCAGCGCCACATGAGAACCTTGTTGATGTTTGTTGATTGTTTTTTCATGTTTTTTTGTTTTTTGATGTTTGATGTTTTTTGATGTTTTTTGATTCTTAGTCCACCTCCATTCTTTTGGAATCAAAATAAACCCGGTCAAACATCGTCTGGGTCCAGGACGCCAAGTGTCCGGACAGAACCGCCGAGCGCGGAACCTTGTCCCATGTGTAGTTTCTTGGGGGGTTGGGTGGTGAAACCAACCATAATCATATCAATGGGAATTTCAGGATCCTAAAATGGAGGTACCTACCATATATAAGGCCTATATAAGGCCTATGTAAGTGAATATCCCCAGAGAATATGGCCAGAAATATGGTACTAACGTACCTCTATTTTAGGATCCTGAAGATCTCTCATTGATCATATTATATATGTTATTCTGTTATTCCCATTGAAATCACATGTTTTTTTATGTTTTTTCACCATTTAAAAAAACGTGAAATCTTTGGGAAAACATGCATTGAAATCACCATATATATCACCATATATGATGATGTTTCACCATATATGATGACACATGATGCAAAGCAAAAATAATCTATTGACATATGGTCCATCTTTTGATTGGCAATTTGCCGCCGTGACCTATCACATCAAGCATCTATCCCGGGTTGATACATCATATTTCAATGCTATCCCTTCCAATTTTAAACCACCTAGCCAGCCTATGGCTGCATTTATGGCGGTTCAAAATGGGGTATATCTCCCAAAGTCCGATTTTGACGCTGCAAATGATGACAGATCAGTGGATTGTTGGTGCCTGTGGATTGTTGGTGCCTTCCCCAAAAAAATCATGTACCAAACCCATATAGTCCCTTCTCCCTATTAGTAAACGTACCCCAAATATTAAATGACTAAACGTACCCCAAATATTAAAACTAGGGTCCATTTTCACTTTTGGGAAATTTCAGACCAATCTGATGTTTCATTGATCCCCTTTAGAAAACAATGTCCCATTTCAGGGTTTCACCCGTTAATAATAACAACTACTAGTCAACACCCAATTTTTTGATTAGGGTCCATCCTTTAAAATCGAAAATGTCAGTTTTTATAATTAAGATTTTCAATTTGATATTGGGGGAACCTTCGAAATCCAATTTTTGGCAATGTTTCAATCATATTTTAAAAAAATGATCAATGTTGTTTTTTTAATTGAGATGTTAGGGGCACCTTCGAAATCCAATTGTTGGCAATAGTTCAATGAAATTCAAAAAATGATTTCGATCGATTTTGAAATCGAAAATTTTAGTTGTCCAATTAAGGTTTTGGATCGAATATTAAGGGAACGCTCGAAATCCAATTGTTGGCAATATCGCAATTAGATTGTTAAAGGAATCTAATCAATTTTAAAATTTAGTATAAGGGGGAAGCTTCGCAGCCTAATATTATATAAATATCCACTAATACTAAAAAATACTCCGGATCTTTATTGTATTGGGGGGTTAGTATTAGGGATTATCATGGATTAATCATGGATTATGATCATATACCCTCTGGTAATTTAACATAGCTATTGAACATGGTTATTTAGTTCGTTGATTTACCCCCAAATAATGGTGATTTTCCATAGCAAACTGTTAGTTTACGGAGGGTATCATTCATCATATCGATTTTGAAATACACAATTTTAATCATATCTATTCATGTATCATAATCATGATTATCCCTTTAATTATGTATGGGTGGTTAGTATTAGGGATTATCATGGATTATCATGATACACCCACTGGTAATTTAACATAGCATAAGTTAAGATTGAAAATTACTACTTATAGTTGATTTACCTCTTAAAAATTGTGATTTTCCATAGCTATATGTCACGCTACCGGAGGGTCTCATTCATCATATGGAGCTTTCCATAGTCATGGAGGTACCCCTAAAATCATCCATTTTTAGCAAGATTTCCATGAAATAAACCATCCAGCGAGCTTGGGGTACCCCCATGACTATGGAAACCCCCGGATTTTTTCCGTAGGATTCCGGTCAGGTCAGGCTGACCTTAGGGCCGTGCTTCTTTGCCCTCGGTGCCCCGACCCGCAGGAGGCATTGCCCTTGCAGCACCGCACGGCGCACCACGAGGCCGGCACCGGCCGCGGTGAAGCTTTTCCGCAGAGATGGGTGGATGGTGGCACCACTGGCCTGAAATTCTGAAACTGAGGGGATTAACTTAAGAAAAAATTGGGGGAGATATGCTGTAGATCCAGATTATGGATGGGGATACAATTGGATATAATTGGGGATATTCGGATTATATAGATTATGGAAAATATATGAAAATATATGAAAATATATGATGATTTTTGTTGGAACTGATCACTTTTGGGGGATGATAATAACTATGGGAAATAAATTGAGATCATACTGATCATAGTTTGGATGGGGATAACTGACAATGATGTGATTTTTGTTGGAACTGATATTTTTTGGGGATTATATATCTGGATACATCTGGATTGAAGGAGAACATCTATGATAAGGAGTTATAAAGAAAGGAATCTATATATGAGTTGATCAAGTTTACGAACGATAGGTATAAATCCAGCGGAAATGATGCAGTTAGTACAAAATAACGGCCAAACGGTCCAAATTCTGTAACGTTATGTTTAAATGATTACGGATTGAAAAGGTCAATGATAAGGTCCTCTGTATGGTTGCAATCCAACACTTCCTCATCTATGTGACTGAGACAATAAGGTCTATAAAGGATCCATATTGCGGATCTTTAGCAACCCTCTTCAATGAAAAACACGTTCGCATTTCACTGTCGGAGGTGTGTCTGAAGTCGGAACAGGCCGTAGGGAACAGGCCCCAATATTTAATGATTTTTAGGGGACAGTGGGGAAAATGATGATATGCAATGGGATTTTGGGGTTCCCGTAACAATCAAAATAACATATATACCCTCTGGATATTTAACATAGCCATGGAAAATGGTCCATTTATAGATGGTTTATCTATTAAAAATTGTGATTTTCCATGGCTATGTTAAATAATAACATATAATTAATCACTTGAAGATCCAACCTTTTTCAGCCAATTACATAGTGATGTTGTTCTTGAAATCCCGTTTTTGTGACTGAACCGCGAGCGGGGTTTTCAAAGGTTATGGTCACCATTCTCAGCATTAGGTTTTCATTAGGATTTCAGATCTATACTGAATTTGGGATACGATATGATATGATCCAACCATCCAACACGTTCACAATCAAAACATATGGCAAAGGTTGCGAACAAACCATCAATAGGGAGATCCAACCATCAACTGTCAAAAGTATAGCTTCCACGACAATGAACAGACTAAAGCATACTAAAACATTCAGTATCATTTACATATCATATATTAGCATAAAAACCATATAAAACCATCAACGATGAGCAACAAATGTATCAACGTTAGTATCAGCAAAAATAGCGATGTCCCCATGGGGATGCAACTGATGCTGCCATAGTAGCCATGGATTCATCCCCAGTTTCGGATTCAGAATTCACCGCGGATTTCCGGGTTCGTCACTGATCTTTTTGGCTTCGTCAAGTTCATTGTTGTTGTATTTCCCAAATGCTCCATGGTGCTGGAATATTTACCTACATTTACCCCAAAAATGGTACAGTTTTGTAGGTAAATATACCATACATAGAGCATTAATGGGTTTGTTCATGGTTCCATGTCGTATGCTCTATGTTCTCGCGTCATTTGTTGAACGGTGGTTCCCGGTGGAGCCTGGAATCCGAAAAAAATGCGCCGTCGTTCGATCGTTCTCGCTACAACGTTGACGGTGGAGCGCTGGTTCAAACATTGGAAACGACGCCAGTTGGGTTTGTCATGGTTTGTCTGAAAATTCCAACTGGTTTATCATGGCTTATCATGGTTTATCATGACAAAATAGTGCCCTTTCCCAATTCCACTGGTTTATCATGGTGAATAAAATCATCCCCCATGGCCATGGCCATAGATATCATAGATTGGGGAGTTCCCGTTTTCAGACACAGTTGAAGTTCACTTCGAATGGTTTTTCAACTGGGCTGAGCCATTTGAGAACGCAACGCCGACATTCATAGCAGGTCGTTGTTTCTTTGGTGCCTTTTCAAATCTCACGTGATCAATCTCGCTGATCAATTGATCTTAGGCTGCACACCACATCGCCACGTCCTGAATTGGGTTGAAAAGCTTGGATTCCTCGATCTTTCGCTCAAACTCGGCCGCGGTCGGGCTGGGACATCGTTCGTGGTTGATATATCAAAAGTTGTTCGTCAGTTTGCACCTCTGTTTTGCATCATGTTGCATCTATGTTCGAAGCTAAACGTGTCTGCCAAACGTCGCCCCGTTACGAATTCACTTTCTCTGCAGACTCGGACGTCGCAACAAAAATCGAGCCGCTGTTGGAGCGTTGAGAGAATGGTTTGGTGTTTGTTTGGGCTGTGAACTGTGTGAACCCCCTGATTTGTCGTTTCTAGTTGGTTGGGCTTTTAAAAAGTCAGGTGAAGACGCAAACAACTAATCCTTATAGTACTTTGCTCAACCTGTTGGTGCTGCTATTTGCTTCGCCGCGTCGCTATGGGAATCGTCATGGTTGCACAACGGATGTGCTGTCGAGATATGTCGAGATCGCCGTTGCATGGAACGTGGACGCCTTCGTGGTGTTTTTGTTTCGCCAACTTGTTTGACCTCCTTCAATGCAATGATATCCAACGGGTTTGTCGGAAAAATGATATGATTAGAATTGATCATCAATGATCATCATCACCATCATCATCCCATATCTTCCCCAATCTTCGCCATAACATCCATAACTTCAGGAATCGACAGATCAGCTCCCCATCTGCGGCGTCGGTCTTTTTCGGCCATGGCTGGGGCCTGCAATGCCTTGGGCATTGGCAACTCTGCTGGCTGCCTGCCAGAGCTGTCAGTATGGCCGTGGCTGACGCTGGCAGCTGGAGAGAATTCTTATCATAGTGGCTTTCAAACATGTTCAAACCATGAACTGAGGTAGGAATTACATGTCAACAATATAAATAGATAATAAATAATAAATAAATAAATCAATGGATAGATATATCTATATATAATAAATAAATGCAGAACATGAATGATAAATATATATATATATGCATATTCGTTGGTAACTCATGGTAAATCTATAAGACTTTCCTTGGTACTTCATACACCTCGTGATCGACATTAGGGTGCTCATGCAACCACTAACAATATGTGATCTGAAGTGGGAATCCATGCGTTCCACACAACGATGTTAACTTTTGATGACATTAACAACTATGGATAACCGTCCCAAGGCTTTTCAAGTGACTTTATCGCTACTCATTGATATGGTTTGGGATTTTGGAATATTGGGATAATTAACGTGATAATGATTGATATTGCAAGACCTTTTCAAGTGATGTTTAACCCGTTTAACCCAACAAAATGGATCAAAATGGCTGAAATATCTGGGAGGCCCCTCAAAAAAAAACATACCCATTAAACATCGCAAATCAACTGCAGTTTTGGTGCCCCCCAAATCTGGATGGTTCATAGTCTAAATGTAAACATCTGCGGTCCTAGTCGTATGCCTGAAATTTTGACTTAGAGCCAGATTCTCCATGTTCAATGATATTCCATTGTCCATAGATTGATGCAAGGGAAAGATTGCAGGAAACCATAGACTCTTTACCTCACATCAAGTGTCAAAATATGTCAAAATGTCGAAAAACGCAACACATAGCCGAAACATACTTTTTCAAACATCTCTCTGGGCCCACGGTGTAACTGGAGTCTTTTCTACATATCCCATGATTTTTGTTCGTGGCACGTCGCCTCCAATACCAAAAACCCATGGGCAGCAGCAGCACCGCCGCCAGAGCCGCAGGGGTGTTGCAGGAGGCTTCCACCTGCGTCCATTGACAAGGGTTAAACTAGAAATATCTATAAATGGGGATATTATACATGGTTATATATCGTTAGGTTGAGTTATGCTAAGTTATAATAAATAGGGATATCTATCGATAAATGAAAATATTTTTGTAAGGTTAAATTATGATAATGTGGGTAAAACAATAAACCACCCATGGCTGGGAATGGTAAACATACGACCTATCAAAATGGTGATGACTGGGGTAGGGTTTATGGCACTGTGTTACCCACATTATCATAAATGCTTGTGTCAATACTTCCCCATCCAAGAAGAAGTCAGGAAGCAGTTGGACTGACCTATCCAAGGTTGAAAACCCGTTTTCAATGGGGAAATAAATGTGGAAGATGCCGTGAAAATATTATACCACCTAGGGTAAACTAACTTAGATGTGGGAATCCCATGGGGAACCCCGTGGACAATGATCTACAAATGTTTGTTTTTCCATATCTACGTTAGTTTGCCCTAGGGTCATTTTTTTTTGGCAAGAATAAAATGCAAGGATCATCGGAGCGAAAACATAATCTAGCAACCAAATCAAAGTTACCGTTGGTACTAAGAAACATTATCAGTATAATACAATATGATATAATATGATATAATATAGTATAAAATGTTTGGAACATATATTATATATACAACATATCTAAAAAACATTGAAACATGTTCATCAATCACCTCCTATAGCGGCTATCCCCCCGCCTGGCTCACCCGGGAGACCCCGGAGTAACCGCGGCCTGCAATGGGTTCCAAAGACCCCAGCTACAACGGGCTAAATTCGGTGTGTATAGTTTATTTATATGTATATATATATATATATGGTATATACAAATGATTGTAGATATATACACATCAGTATCATTGGTTAGTACATGTTAGTATAAGCCCCTATATATACCATGGTCATGAAAGGTGACTATCATTGACCATCAGGCTGCGCGCCAAGGCCTGGATGAAGGTAGTCTCATCGTTACAGTAGCAGTGTCGTTACAGCACCCAAAAAGTAAAAAGTAAGAGCCCGTTAAAACAGTGATAAATCACGAGTCTATCTCTTTTCAGACTTACTATATATCATATAAGATTATTTATATGATACTTTCTGATGTGTATTTCTTGTGTATACAATGTATATATCTACTGTATCTATACATGTTTACAGATTGTGTATATAAAACATCATTCTTCATTTGATGCAGAAGAAAGTTTCGGGGTCTCCAGTGAGGCTCAGCGCCGAGCCTCTCATTTTCTGTGGCCGTGGCTCCAAAGATTCCAAGTTGTCATTGCTGGACATGCTTTGACTATATCATTATCGAAGGAAGTTTGGAAGTCAAACTTCCGACAATATGGAGAGATGAAAAAGCAGTCAGCAGGGAGAAGAGTCAGAAGAGAAAAGATCAGAAGAAAGAAGATGCAGGCGCGCGAAAAGGTAGGAAAGTCGCGAAACACAGTGTTTTTTCGTGGTTTTGTGGCTCCGGAGGGTTGAAAAGTAGGCTCGCTAAAGCGGCGGGTGCGGAGACATCTGGGGAGATGAGAGATGAA
>Ga0126342_10011919_pt1 | contig 15518 bp, 11 predicted proteins | sample Cyp1metagenome_FD_92528 | JGI IMG/M metagenome (GOLD analysis project Ga0126342, IMG submission 92528) | Coral microbial communities from Lord Howe Island, Old Settlement Bay, Australia - Cyphastrea 1 metagenome | ecosystem: Host-associated > Invertebrates > Cnidaria > Coral ...
ATATATATATATATACATATATGTGTGTGTGTGGATAGGAGTGAAACTGACATGGTGCTTTTTTGATTACTGTGTAGTTTTTAAGCAAAGCATATGGGTATGTTGTGGCGCATGAGGGATGCAAGATGCCCTGGATTTGCACCATTTTTGCTGAGGGAAATGGCATCAATCAGCAAAGAGGAGTTCCAATACATGCTGGGCTGTTTGCCCAACCTGGTTGGGGCCCCTGGGGATCCCCGGGGCGCCGAGCAGTTCTTGAGGCTTTCTGCATTGGATTCATGGTAAGTGATGATAAACCATGGGATGTCGCTGTGGTTTCTGAAAATTAGACACAACCCTAGCTGCGTCCACAGGTTGGGAAGTTTCATTAGCAAACAATGACGTATGCAGCTGGTTGGTTTGGAATATGTTCTGTTTTCCATCCTATGGAATGTGGTAAACCCAATAGTAAGCCATCCCCAATATTACCATAAACGGGTTATGGAATATCACCCCTAAATGGTAGGTTTGTGGCATTGTTTATCGCATTACATCCATTGACGAGCAGATTTTGGGACGGACACTAGTATAATGGATGAGAATTGAGAATAGTAGGGTAAGAACAAACGATGCAGTGGAGATCGAGGTTCCCAAACATGTTACCTTGGATAGTTGTACCAAAGTAAAGTAGTATGTGCCTCTTCATCGCTTCGGGGTAGTCTGTTCATGCGATTGTTCCTAACCACCCTGCAATGCATGCTGCAGTAGTTTGGTACTGGTAGCATTTTGACAGACAACCATGTTATGAAATATTATGAAATATCTATGGCTGGTTGGTGGTTTCAATCATTTTTTATTTTCCATAATAGATGGGATGCCATCCTTCCCATTGACTCATAGTTTTCAAGATGGTTAGAACCACCAACCAGATGGTGATCATAGACCTATGATTGGATAGATCTGCGCAATCTGTGGCAAATACCAGAACAGCAGTGGTGAAATCCGATGCTTTTTGATGCCCATCGATTGACAAATCTACCTTTAAAAGTATGGATTTGTTAATATACCCTCTGGTTATTTAACATAGCTATGGACAATGGCCCATCAAAATGGATGATTCATGATGATTTACCTGTTAAAAATGGTGTTTTTCCATGGTTAAATAACCAGAGAGTAGTTGTTTCAACCTAAGGCTATTATTATTCCATAAATATTAGGTAAATATGCCATAAGCTTTCTGTCGTTAAATAGCCATCTCAGTTTTTTGTTACATTCGCTAATTATGGGACACCACCAACGAACCTTATGTGCTGAGGCCTCCGTTGTGTTGCCTAGTCGAGGCGCGATAAAGAAGTGGGATTTCACCGAAATTGCGAGTGAATTGTAGTAATCCCCAAAAAGCTAGAAAAGCGAAGCCCCACTAGAAATATATATATATACTATATAGATATTGTATGATATATATATATATAATTGGGTTTAATTCGATAAACATCTATAGTTTTGCACGTGGAAGCCAAACATGGCCAGATCCAACAAAACTCCATGATTTTTCAGACCCAATGTGTGGGATTCATCCTTCAGAATCAAAGATGAGAACCGTTGGGGATTGATCCTTGGGGCACATGGACATCTCAAAAAGATGTCCTGTGCCCTTTTGTTATTTGAGGGATACCTCCTGAACAGCCGAAAAAAAGATCCTATAAGAAAATGATGGCAAATGGCATGCCTGGTATGCCAAACTGAGCCGTCTATTTCAACCACAAGGACATCATGGTTGTTAGTTCAGAGTCAAAACGATTTTCTTGAATCTGCAGTTCTCAATTCGGCCACAAGTGGAAGTTACCCAGCTGTTTCTGGTTTGATGACTGGTGGTTTCAAACATGTTTTATTTTTCCATAATGGGTTGTCATCCTTCCCATTGACGAACTCATATTTTTCAAGATGGTGAGAACCACCAATCAGATTATTATTAACCATCATTAACCATATAATAACCATATATTGACCATATATTAACCATGTGGTTATTGCACCACCAACCAGATGATGTTTCCGGTGGCTGACTGCCCATGAAACTCTCAGGATCATTTATGGTAGATCTATCGAACTGGTGAATGGGGGTTATACCATGTTATAGACTTCAATAAATAGTACTGAACATTGATAAATAGTACTTTTATAATTGTATACCAGTGAATGTTATAGATCTATCGAACTCGTGATAAATGACTGTTACTCTTCTATTCTTTTGGCCTACTATAGCCCTGTCAGTACACCAATCACTGGCTGACTGCCTAGAAAATTCATGATTTTTGGATCTGCAGCGATAGTTGCACCCATTTGCATCCTGCAATCGCAAGACAGGCTGGGCAGGGACCCTGCAGTTGAGAACCTTTGTGAACATCGCGAAGCAACTCAAGGCCCTGTTTTCTGTAAGCCCGAAAAAACCCTGCATTTGGTGATGTAATGCTAATGAACCCACTACATTGTTTCATAGAATAATCAATACATATTTCTGGTTTGGTTTCCTTTACTTACATGCCTCATCCTGATTTGGCTGGACGGGTTCACGAACTGGTGGTTTACCAGCCGAAAAAATGTGATCACTGGGGGTGCAATGAACTTGTCTTTAGAGAGCATTTTGTTGAATCGTCGGCGCAAGGCATAGAGAATAAGTACTTCAATTAGGTTTTTTTCAACCCTTGCAATATTGGATTTGAGTGACCTAGAGTAAGGTAGCATGCTGGAATTCATCTTCTCTCTATCAGATTATCAAAGCCACCCCTACAAATTGTCTGTATCAAATGTTGTCGCCTTCAAGCCTCTCCCCATCAAATCCATTGCCCTCACACCCATCTCAATCAGACCTAGTTCCATCCATTTTTTAATTAAACCTTTTACTTTTCCAATTCTTCTAAATGAAAGTTATTGTCATGTAAGTTTGTCTCTATCAAACTAACCTCGACTTTATATTTCTACCGCTTTAGGCTCTCCATCCTTTTTTGATTCCATGTTTTTTTTTCAGTTATTCATGGTCGTGTATCTTGCAGAAAGACATGCAGATATGGGGCTGACCGGTAGGTCAGCATTGGTGCATCGGCCCATGCTGATATCATCCTGCGGGGTGCGGCTAGCAGGCTGGGCGGTGATAATCTGTGGCTTGATGAGTGTTAACTAGTTGGTGGTTTGGAACAGTTGTTATTTTTCCATATATTGGGAATCATACCCCCCAACTGACAAATATTTTTTAGAAGGGTAGGTATACCACCAACCAGTTAATTTTGATAGGAATTCACCAAGGACAGCACTTGGGGTACAAATCCTTAGGAGTTCACTCGCGCAGGTTTGAATATAAGTATAAGTATTCTATGTTGTTTTGGGACATTTTATTGGTGGGGTATGGGACATGATGTGACATGCCCAGAATATCCCAGAATCATGTCAGCATGACTTGAACAGTCCGGTTTGTTTGGCACTTGAATTTTGAACCATGCCCGTGTAGTTGATGCCTCAAAGTGCACATGGTTTGGTTGCCGTTTTTTCCCCTTTGCACCCGGCACATCGGATGAATGCGTCCCCAAAGGATTCAAATGCTCTGAATGAGCAGATTTGATTGATTAGTTGTTGATCCATATCCATGTCATCGTTAAATTCCCATGTTTTTTTCGGTGATTCAACCATCAACCAGATGATTCAGGTTTTATTTCCATTGTTTGTTCAAGCATGACAAAATTTAGTAGATAACATAGTTGAACCTATTTCGACCATGTTGCCAATTTATCATGGACATGTCATTTCAAAAAGAAACAACGATATCACATCCCCATGAAATATTTTCTGGCAATGAAACATGGTTTGGTTTTTTTCGTAACCACCAGTTACCTGGTAGTTCGATGGTTGTTCCTTTCATAGACCTCCAGAGGGGTTCCTATGATTCGGGCGAATCATCCAAGTAGGGTTCAACCCAATATTTTTTTGGGGATCCCCATGGAACTAGCAACCCCCACAATATAGGAATTCTTTTGAATCCTAGTCTTTTTCGGTTCAACATGGACTAAACAGGTTTTTTTTCAGTCTCCCTATTACTTCATATTATTTCATTCAGTTGCTTTATATCTGCAAATAATATCCCATGACAAACCATATTAAACCATCATTCTCAATTTTGAATAGAACTATAATAGGATCATAATCGTGATAAACTATGGGATTGTAAAATGATCCATATTAAACCATATTAAACCACCATTATGTGTTGTATCGCATTGTTTCCCCATAAATCCTTACTAACTCCAAGTTTCCCAAAAAAACACCAATATTATTATTCGTTGGTGAAAACCGAATATATCTCATTATTTTGGATTAACTATGGATTTTATGGATTAATATAGATTATTATCCAGTTAATGTGGATTAAGATGGATTAGTATTACACCACTGTGATGAAAATTATATCCTAAAAAAATGTTGTTTGTGCTTGAACCCCAGTAGCTCTTGATATATCGAATCTACAAAGCACAGTTAAACATAATTATATCACCTAACTATTGAAATCATTCTTGTGTGGGTGGTATTGAATTATTCTGTGGTTACCTAAAAAGTAAAGGCATTGGAACAACTAATAGACCCCTATTACATCTTCACTAACCTGACTATTGGAACCTAACTCTTGAAACCCAACTATTGAAACCTAACTGTTGACACCTAACTATTGAAAGCTAACTGTTGAAACCAAACTGTTGACATTTGACTCTTAAAACCTAACTATTGACACCATAGACCATAGTTAACCACACCCTCAGCTTTCAGAGGACTCCTTTGCCGGATGAGGGCGATGCGCACACGGCACCAGGCCCACCAGGCCCACCAGGACCACCAGGACCACCAGGCCGCGGTCGATGTTGGCATGTAATGGTCCAGCCCAATAAATGAGATTAAGTGGGTATGGATCAATACCTATTAATACCATTTTTAGGGGAATGAACATCCATTTACCAGCTATTTTGATGTTCACCAGGGGTACAAGGTTTTGACACACTGCCAAGTAAGCACAAACACAGGAAATAACATGAATTAAAGCACTTGTTGCATGTACTTGATGTTTCTTTGGGGCTTCTGCGAATCTAGACTCAGCAAATCCAATTTTCTATGCCCAAGTGTGACAGAGCGAGGGTGTTTGTATCAATGACTTGTATGATAAAAATTACATTTCCACATGATTGATGATTTATTGGTAGTATGGTGAAACTTGTTGTTGACATGTATGCACGCTTAGGTCCAAAGATCACTCCAAAGGTGATTTGTTTCGAGATGGGATTCCATTGGAACCCAAGCTGCTTGTGAAGTAGAGTCAACCACAGCCGTCTCCTAAGACCCCATACCTGAAGAACATCTTTGGTACCCTCTGATAATTTGAAACAGCTACAGAACATCACCATCTTTAAGTTCGGTAAATCATTAATACATGGACCATTTTCAATCTAGCTATAGCTATGTTACACTATCGAGGTAAAATCACAATTTTTGATGGTTCAAAACCTGTAAAATCCCATGATTCTCACCACCACTGCTGGATCAATCACCATTCCCAGAGGTTTTTGTTGGTTCCTCACTGAACGACAGGCAGACGTTCACGGACACCGGACCGCAGGGGACAGAAACGCCGAAACGAGGCGGGAACGGCATCCGGGGGTTCTTAAGTCATGGGGGATCCCCAAGTCTAACCATGGTTGTTTCAATGACTTAAGATGGTCATCCATGACTTGGATGATTCTGGGGTACCCTCATTGGATGGAAACCTCCAGATTTTGCAGAGTCTGGTGGATGGAAACGTCAAATCCCATATTTTCTCATCCCTGTCCGGTATATTGGCATTGATTAGTCCGGCTGTATAAGAATCACAGTGTCCATATCAAATATACAACTGTATGATACGTTAGTTTATATATAAGATCCCATAGTTTGTCACTGTATGATACATATGAACTATGGGATTGTAAAATATAAGATCACACTGTCCTGTATCCCAATGTATCAAGATCTTAGTTGGGATGATCCCAATGTGATGCTTTTCGACGTCATCCAACGTGTTTGAGGATGGCTGTCTCCGACGGATGATCCCAGAAAGATACTGGGGCCTCTGTGGTATCACGAAGGGGCCAAGTCACGGAAGAGCATGGAAGGCCTGTATTTTTACACAAACAAATTTGAGACAAAAATGATGTATGTATCTGGTTGGTGGTTTGGAACATGAATTTTATTTTCCACTATATATGGGATGTCATCTGTCCCATTGACTAATATTTTTCAAGATGGTTAAAACCACCAACCAGGTATGTATTTGACGTAGACATCCAATGAATCCCATTCTTTGACCCACGTCCATGTCACATGTGCAATGGGAATTCTGTCTCAAACTTTGACCCACACATTGTACACCAATGAACCTGCTCCAGGTGCTATAAAAAGTAAGGCAAGAATTATTGGATGATCATGTTAGTCACTAGTCAAAAAAAACATGTTCACGATGTTCACTAGTCAGATGTAAAATCCATTAAGTCATTGTTTAGTTTTGGTTACTTGATTGTCCCCATTTTTGGGGTCAAACCATGTCAAACCATATTAAACCCCTTCATTTTTGTACATTAAAAATTATGGGTGTGTCATGGTGTCTGGAAATGGGGATGTCGAAATCTCCATAGCCACGCGTAGGCTCCGTTGGCACTTCCAGCGCCGCCAAAAGTTTCAAGACGGTCGAAGGACTGGGTCAAAATTGAAGCCCCAGAAGGGACCGCAGATTTGAGATGATTTTAGTATATGTTTAGTATATTGGTTAACCATCTAATTGTTGGGGGACCCAATTATGCCCAAGTCTGGAGCGGAACATGGCTGGCAGTTTGGCGAAGTCATTTAAGCGATTTGAAGCAAACAATACAGAAATTTCCGCAACATAGTAGGGAATTGAGGCAAAATGCCAAATTCCCACACTGGGGAAAAGCAACAATAATCCCAGTTTTTGGTTGAGTCCCAGTTTCCCATGGTTAACAAATAAGTCAATAGTTATTTTGAGGACATACTCGGAGAAGCAACAATGCGGGGACCCCCTAAGCTGGGGTTGATGATGAAAAACTAGGTCTTGCCCTATTTTTGTCCATGTTTTTTTGAGGATTAAAAGAAAACGCCTACCGTGCATGCATGGCACAAGAGACCGTCAGCAACTGTGGATGCTGTACCCCTCCGACCGCTTGTTTGCATCTGGGCAAACCATAGTCATTGCATGCCTCGCTTCAACATACTTGATGGTTCTCACGGGAAACTGTATGAACGACCCTGAATTCAACCCTTGGAGGAAGTGGAGTTCAACACAGTTCAAGCAAGGTTGGAAGTGCTTGAATAAACAACCAAGGAAATTCAATGGTGACGTGTGCCAACAGCAATCGCTAGTACATCAGAGATGGGAGATCCAGTGAATCAAGTGGAATATACAGTCTTTTAAGGTGGCCATTAGTTTTAATTGCCCCCAGAAATCAATGGTCGCTGTGCCCGATCAAGCAGATGTAAAGTCCTTTTCTTGGAAGCGAATGGCTTGAGATTTAGTTCACAATCACTCCACTATATTGTTTCACCACATTGATTTTGGTTGTATATCCATCATTGTTGATGATATACCAATGTCTTTTGGCTATCTGGCCCAGTGCTGCACTTAAGTCTTAAGTTCCATCCGCAAAGCTTAAGAGGTATATTTTATATTATGCTACGATCTGTTGCCAGCAAACCGAGAATTTGCACTTGCTCACTCTTTTTCATTCCCCATAGCCTTCTTGATCGGACTCCAACCACAAGTCTGCAGCCGAGGAGCCACGCTTCACGGCCGCCGCGGTCTATCAGCCGCCCACCTTTGGCCATTCTCCACCAGACATCCCCGAAACGCCTGAGGCGCCCCCAGCACTGCAGGCCCTGCAGGCCCTGCAGGCCCTGCGGGGTGGTCTCCGCCGCCCCGGTCCTGCCACGCGGAGACTAACGCTGTGCGGGGTTAAGAATGTGGAACTGATGCGGGGTTAGGCGCGTGTCCCCCCCGGCGCGGGTCCTTAGCAATTTTGGCTGGTGGCCCCACTTAGTAAATGGATGTGAATTGTAAATGTCTTATAGCCCCAGTAGGCCCCAGTTATGATGATGGAATGTATGGGCTTATATGGGATATGGATTATAAACCACGGATCCTAAGTGGGATGCACAAGAGCTCCGTTGAACAATGCCTGGGGACGTCAGCACGTCCCTGCCATCGGAGAAGGGCGACCAGCCGCTTTGGGGTTGTGACACTGTGCCGTGCAGGATTGTTTTTTTCCCGGTTCGACAAGCTAGAAATCAATTCTTGTGAATTTCATAGTCAAGTTGCACAGAAATTAATTAAAATGGATCCAATATCCCATTAATCCAAATTGATGACATTTGGGCCAAAGGGTGAAGGATGTTGCTTTTGCAGATCTGCACTTCTCACCGTTTGACATAGCGTGGGTTTTTCAAGGCAGGTGTATTTTCACCCTTTGACCGCCTGTGTCATTTACCATCCCAGAAACGGTTTTTCTCGGAAAATCTGCAAGAAACTTTCCTTTTTTTGATGAGAACAAACCCATGGTTTGCAGTTCTTGGTTTCCCAAACCTCTGAAAACCAATCCATTGAAACGGGATATGGTGCAACCTCTTGTGTTCCTCCATGCTGCAATGCTCATCAACAAACCCATCCTGCAATCCGCGTACAGCCTGGCCAGTGTCCATGATTTGTGCAGAACTTTCGACATGACGTCGTGATCTGCGTAATGAAAGAGGTGGGGTCAATGATGAAAATCTGAACATCCTGCATCATGGTGGGTTTGTTGCATGGTAAAATGTATGTAATTGTTATCCTCTGGTAATTTAACATAACTATGGAAAATCACCATTTTTAATGGGAAAATCAACTGTAAATGGCCATTTTCAATAGCTATGTTAGTTTACCAGAGGGTATCCAATGTTGGTTTTCAAATGGAATTTTAGCGAGCCATGGAGATAGATGGAGATATAGATCAAGTACCGAAAAAAATAGGCTGATGAACATCCATCTTTATCCCAGATATTTTGATGTTCACCATGTAGGACCTGGAAACCTGCCATGCTTGGGATGCTCCTACCATCATTATAAAAACCTCATAGTGGTGACCTCAAGAAGTCTCCTGTAATGGGGATCCAAAACCACAGGATTTCTGGTTGGTGCTGACTGGAACATGGCTTGAACATGACTTTCCCATCATATTGTTCGAAAATGCCCCAACTGACGAACTCACCAACCATCATTTTTCAGAGGGGTATGTTAACCACCAACCAGATTTTTTAGGGTTTTATAGGGTTATTTTCGCTTTGTCACCCTATTTATCATCATTTATTACCGGGTGTATAACTTGGTGTTTGATTTTGATCAAGGTTTTGACCGGCAGATTTTACAAGAGATACGTGAGATCAGCAATGTCAAAATCCTATCTGGTTGGTGGTTTCAAACCATGGATTTTTATGACTTTCCATATATTGGGAATAGTAACCCCAACTGACGAACTCATATTTTTTCATGATGGTTATATAAAACCACCAACCAGATTACCTCGGTTAGTAGGCAGTCCCAGTTTATGGATGATGATAATCGTTGCATGTTGGGTAGCATAATCCCGTAAATGTTCCCCTATTGTTTTTTTGGAGTCGGCTCACATGATGATCCTCAATTTAAGTTTATGATTTTTTGACATGGGGCGGCAGGGCCAATCTTAAAACTACATGTTAGGTGAATGGATTTATGGATTTCTTCTTGTCCATACTAGAGGCAATAGATCTAACTTCATGAACATCTCTCTGGGCAAAACAAATTGTTAAACTGTATATGTCAAACTTATACACCATCATGGATTGGCAATTAAAAATTGAAGTACCCTCTGGTAATTTAACATAGCTATGGAAAGATCCACCATTTTATAGCTGGGAAAATCCACTATTTCAACTGGGCCATTTTCCATGTCGCTTTTTGTATGTTTACCAGGCCGGGTATATAGATGGCACTACTGAGCCTACCAAAACATATTTTTGTTGGACCATTGGACCGTTGCTCATGACTTTTCGGAAGGCACCCCAAATGACTCAACAATGCCTTCCAAGAGCTGTTTTGTCTTGTCTGAATCCGCTCCCCGATGTCTTCTCTTGAATTGGTTTTGATTCCAATCACTTCCAATATGCAACTTTCATAGCTTTCGCTGTTTGAGATGGATTTGATCTTGATTTGTGTGGTGATTCCTCGTTGGGTGCGGGATGTCTGTAGCCTTTGAATGCGGGTCCATTGATCCTGTTTTTCTCGCTGCTTGGCTCACCAACTAGGGGCGGAGCGGGTTCTTCGCGGAAGGACCCTGGCTAGGAATCACCCTAACCCTTTTTGAGGGGAAGAACAATTTCAAGTCTTAAGGTCCAGGCTTTGTTTATTTCCAGCCCAGTTTGAAGAAATATGAAGAAATATGTGTTGAACAAGAACTCCGCCTTGAAATTGCCAGCATTGCCAGCTTCAGTTGTTTGGCCGACATCCCATTTCTACAGTCTCCGATTTGTCCATCACACTTGAAGATTCAGAAAATGTCCAACTCTCAACTATTGCAGTCCCAGCTTTTCAAAACATCAAATTCATGAAATCTTCCCAAAAACCCTCAGAACATCCCATGTTTTCCACATAAAAACCACATAAAAACCAGATAAAATCATCATAAATCCAGAGAAATCCTCTGTTTCCCATCCCTAAAATCCCCAAACCCCGGTGCTTGCGTGGCGTTGCCGTTGCGGCCATGGCGTACTTCCCGGGCTCGCTGGTGACCATCAGCGGCCTGCCGGCGCCGGCGCAGCCGGTGGCCTCGGCACAGCGCGAGGGGGTCCAAGCGCTGGAGCTGAACGGCGACAGGGCGCAGCTGCTGCACTTTGACAAGGCGAAAAGTGGAGCTGTGATTCCTGTGATATGAATAGATTATGAATAGGAACATATCATGATATCATGTGATTTATGGATATTTATGGGTAACCAACCATATCCAACAACATGATGATAGTAGATACCAAGAAAAGCTGACAATGGTATTTGATATAACAGTATTTAATAGTATTTTTTTTTGTATATCAGGGGATCATTAAGCAGCACTAATGGACATATCATGATATTATCTCATGTGATTGATGGGTATATTGTAATATAACCAATATCCAATAATATAATGATATTGATGGGAATCCTGGGATATCCATGGGATATATCTATGAGGTATATCATGGGCATATGTTATAGACTGTTAAGTTGTAACATTAATAGCATTTGACAATATAATATAATAATATATATATATATACATATCCTCTTGTAATAGTGATAATGGTGAGATTTATGGGTATACTACATAAATACCAAATGACATGGGTCATTATAGGAAAACCCCGACTGGATGGGAGCAAACATTATGGCCACATCAAGCCCAGTTGTTGGTAGAAAATTTCACTGCGAAGCAATGCTTCCTGCAGGTGGAAGCGATCATGATGTGACCACCACCTCTATCCTTTGGCACTCAAACATTGGAACATCTCCATCGAGTTCAATGTTGTTCCCATATTTTTCAATTATTTTTTTTTCCCGATTTACCCTCTGGTAAACATACAAAAAGCTATTGAAAATGGTCATTTATAGTGGATTTTCCCATAAAAAATGGTGATTTTCCATAGTTTTTTGTATGTTTACCAGAGGGTAGATGGGTTTTCCCAGGTTTTCCCATGTTTTCGCGTCGCCGCAACTCCGCGTTTGCGGACGCAGGACCTGAACAAATGGATCGCCGCCACCTTTTCGGGCCGCACTATCGCCATCAACGACCAGCATGTCACCCCAATGACCGCACAGGATGTGAGCCAGTACGAGCCTGGGGCGGAATGGCCCTGGATGGGGATGGGTCAAGTTAGCAAATTACCTGACTGGGGAGGAACATCCATTTACCAGTTTTTTTTAAAAATATGATTGTGATGGTCACCGGAGGTAAGGGGTTTTTGCCCATCTCCAGATCTTCAAACAATGATTCTTATCCCAGAATCAGAATCATTGGATAATTCGGGCATTTGTTGATGAATGAATGGATCTAATTTCTGATTCATCCACAACCATTGATAGTATAATAGATGATGAATCTGGTTCAATCATAACACCTCACCGCAAGTGATGGTTGGGTAGTAACTATTCTCAAAATGGCCGAACTGTTAGTGTTGAATCAGTCTGATTTGTCCAGATAAATTGTGCTTGCATGAGTGTTGTTTTTTTGGGCGGGGTACTATATTTTTTTCTAGGGTACTATCTATATACGTGTAAGTAAATAATGTACGATGGATACGTGGAAGCTATTAGCGGATCTTGATGATTGGTGGATTTTCCAAGACGATCCAATCCCTCTGGTAATTTAACATAGCTATGGAAAATGGACCATTTACAGATGATTTTCCCAATAAAACCTCCATTTATGTTGGGGATTTTCCATAGCTATGTTAGTCATAACCAGAGGGTACCCTCCAAAAAATCAAATACGTGGCAGTGGAGAATCCACCATTTCGATTCAGAGATGTTCAGAGATTTTCCAGCCACATTTGATGATACCAGAGGGTATTTACACATGTATATAATCTACAGGAAACCATGGTTTTTACCATCAAATATAGGGGTTTCCTGTAAATTTTCCCATCATCCAATTCTATGAAAAATATGGTATACCCTCTGGTAAATAAACAGTTGGACCCTGAAAATCACCAATTTTTAATGGAAGTCTTCCAAGCCCGACGACTGCCAGGGTCTATGTTAATTTACCAGAGGGTAATAATATATCAAATATAATATATCCCATTGATATCCCCATCGCATCAAAATCCATTGTTGATGGTCATCAACATCCAGTTATTGTTGATGGTAGTGATGGTAGATGTCTCATCTCTATCGGTCTTAAGACCAATGGTATCATACCCAAGCAAAGCCTTGGTTGCCGCACTGAGGATTTTGTTTTGGGCCCCAAGTCGGATTATGAGCTGCTTGGTGTTACTGTGTTTTTTTGTTCATTGTGTTGGTTCAAAGTGAAACCAGTCAAGAAAGGTCTGAACATTTTATGATTTTTATGTCAGAGTCACTGTTTTTTTTGCATACTTTGTTGTTTTTTCTTTTTGTTTCCCAGCTTTTTTGATGGTTTTTCCCACTTGTTTCATCAAAGATCAAACCCATGGGACTCCGACAGTTGATTTTCTTCACGTGAAAAAACAAAGCAACTCCAGTATTTTTTTGTGCAAATCAACCCAAGACGTCCTAAGACCATCTCCACCACGTTTGAAATGATGTTCTGAATTTAATGACGTTCATCATATTTCCATCCCCATAAAATCATCCTAGAAAATCTCCATTCAATCACGATTTTTTGATGTTTCCCTTGTTTTGCCGCCATGGTTTTCAGCTCAGCCAGGCTCTCTGGGGCAGAGATTACCAGCTCCCTGGCGCTGAAGGGCTACGCGCTGATCAAACTCATCGTGGCGGAAGAAGACGCGGCGCAGATGTTGGACGTGGCCAAACGGCTGGATGAGGAGCAGCCGCTTGGCCACGGCCACGACCAGGAAATATGGGATAATGTCTGTCTGAAAATGGTCTATACCCCCCCAGCAATTTTAATGGGAATTTGATGAAAATGGATTTAAGGGCATACTATTTTCAGACAAAGCCACATTTTTTGTGTCACCTTTTTGGCACTTGGAAACTCAAAAAATGGTGATGAAAAATGGTGAAAAAAAGCATCGAAAATGGTCTCCCATGGTCCCAGGAATGTCCCAATGGTTCCCATTGGATGAAAAAACATGGAACTCCCCTATGGATTGATCATAAATGGATATCCTTCATGGTATACCATAGGCAAATGATCATACGAATGTCTATATATATATAGACTAATTATAAAACATATATATATAATTATATATAGATATGATTATATGTATAATTATATATAATACTAATTATATATATATAGATTAGTATACCAACCCGACCCCCTTTGTTTCTACTTAAAGGACAACATCCACCCGGGTCCAAGGCAATTCAGCCGATTGGCCGTGGAGTTCGAGCGAGGCTATCTGGGAGACGATGGCAATGCCAAGACGCTCCATATCGGTACCTGAGCCGATGGCTTCATGGTGATGCCTCAATGGTTTGGATGATGAATTTCATATTATATATATAATATATGTACCATATAATACCCAAATAATATGTTATGTACCATATAATACCATATATATAATATGTTATAGAATGTTATAGAATCATATGATATATATATTTTTTTTTACAATATAATATCCAAATAGTGGGACAATTTACCACCAAATAATATGTTATAATATGATAATCATATATATATGTACCATACAATACCCAAATATTGGGGAAAAATGCACGTCAAATAATATGTTATAGAATGTTATAGAATCATATGATACCATATATAGCACCCAAATATTGGGAACATTTCATTAAAATTATGTAATACCATATAATTAGTTTTTTTTTCATATAATACCCAAATGTTGGGAAACAATACCATCAAATATGTGGATGTGGTTTTCCGACTTCGATGATATGATGGCTCAGGAAGTGTTGGGTGAGTTATTTGCTTACGAAGAGATGCATTTCAATAGCTACTGATTGGCGAAAAGGTATATAAATGATTGGATTGAATGGGATGGGATAGGATGGATAGTATTCCACCCATAAAGTCATGAATCACACCCCCCATATTTCAAATGGATCATATCATATCATCCGCAAATGGTAGGTGTATGACATTGGGTTTGCCACATTAAGTTGATGTAAAATGAGCATCTCTACTCGTACCTGGAAAACATGAATCCATACACAGGTCTAGATGCGCCGGACACCTACGACTACATCAAGCAGTCGCCGTTGAAGACTATGGACAACAACTTTGGGCAGATGACCCTTGGCCAAGGGCGCCACCGTGGGGTTTCCTTTCTGTTTTTTTGGGGTTGGTGGAAAAGTGGAGAAGCCCTTTCAACACATCCCATATATATATATCTCTTCCAGTTAGAAACAAGTTTGGAAAAAATAGCGGCAAAATGGTACCTACCCGTTTCTCAGTGTACACTTGGAAACCAAGCAAGTCAACACTTAGAAACAAATTATCATTCTTTTCACTAACACTTAGAAACTACCCTAATTTTAACATATGTTTTTTCCCCACCTGCCAGGTGAGGGTTGTTAGATTTTATGTCAGTTGCCTCCTCCTCCTCCTTCTCCTCCTTCTCCTCCTCCTTCTCCTCCTCCTCCTCCTCCTGCCTCGTCCTCCTCCTCCTCGTCCTCCTCGTCGTCCTCGTCGTCCTCGTCGTCCTCGTCGTCCTCGTCGTCCTTGCTCAACTGCGACCCGCGATCCACAGTGTTCTCTGCCGGACCTCAACCACGACCA
>Ga0126342_10011920_pt1 | contig 15518 bp, 15 predicted proteins | sample Cyp1metagenome_FD_92528 | JGI IMG/M metagenome (GOLD analysis project Ga0126342, IMG submission 92528) | Coral microbial communities from Lord Howe Island, Old Settlement Bay, Australia - Cyphastrea 1 metagenome | ecosystem: Host-associated > Invertebrates > Cnidaria > Coral ...
AATAGAATTGACCTTCATGGACAACATAAAAACATGAAAAAACACTGCGAAACGCATGATTGACTTCTTGCCAGTCACATGAAAATGCTGTTTTTACTCGGCCCATTTCCAACCCGGCGGGATATTTGACTATATACAATTGAATAGAATTGATTACAAATCGATGATAATTGCCTATATATGACTGAATATAATTGATGACCATTGATGATACTTGACTACATATGATTGACAAAAAAGATGACAATTGATGATAATTGACTATAGACAATTGAATATCATTGATTACAAATCGATGATAATTGCCTATATATGATTGAATATAATTGATGACAGCTGATAGTTGATGATAATTGACTTAATTGATCATATATAATTTGTAAGTGCATGATATACTTTACCTCTATCGATCATAATCCAGGTGCGTCAAAAGTGGTTTCTTGAAATTGAAGGAGCATTGAGAGTTGCAACCCTCAAATCTAGATCAAGAATGGGTCAAAATTGGAGATCTACCCCATTTTGAATGGTTCGTTACGGGTTGGAGTATCTTTTTGACCCACTTTCAAAGGTCACTCACTTACCTAGGGCCTTGCGCTGGTTGGTCGGGTTTAATCCCAACTGATAGCTACCCTGAAAAAACAAAGAACTCAGGACCTGCATTGATGGCAGAAAATCAACACAGAAGTACCAAAACATTCAAAGTTCTACCTGATATCATGCAGTGTAAAACCCATGTGTCATTCGTCGAAATACCAATCATCCAATCCAATCTTGTCTTGGTGAATTTCCTGTGTACTTCGTGATATCTTCATAGCTGCTATTTCAATCTTCATGTGCATTTCTGAAGTCACCTTTTTTTGAGTCATGTCGCAATTTCTGCTGGAAATGTAGAAAATACGGTGGATGGAAGAAATCCTGCACCAGTTGATAGATGGTTTATCCCATTATTTATAGGCTTTCAACCATCCGTCCAAGGTGGTGCCGGATTTCGCAACCATCCACAGTAAACTCCCCATTTGCAGATGATGTGCCTATTCTTTTCCCCTGAAAATGGCCATAAAATTGGGCTTAAAGCCCAAGAAGTTTTTTCAAACAAATCCAAAAATATCTAGGAATATCTTGGGGAATCTACACCTAGAACTATTTCATCTATTTCTATAACCTGAAATTTCCAAAAAATTCTTCATGGGTATCATTTCAAAAAAAAGACCTGTCTCAAAACTTCCACCAGTGACCTCTCCAGAAACCTCGCCTCATCGAGGTCATCTTCACCCTGCTTGCGCAGCTGCTCCAGGAAAAGGCGTTGGATCTTGGATCGCACCTCCAGCGGAGCCATAAAAGTCGGTGTCCCATGGTTTTTTTCCCATGGATTTTACCATGGATTTTATGGTGGTTTAATGGGATTTTAATGGGATTTTATGGTGGTTTAATGGGATTCTAATGGGATTTTATGGTGGTTTAATGGGATTTTAATGGAATTTTAATGGGATTTTAATGGGATTTGATAGGATTTACCCGGCCTGGTTGGTAATGACGGACTAACACATATAGCGACATAGAAAATGATGGCCCAGTCGAAATCGAAATCCTTTTCCCATGAACAGCATGGGGATGTTCCATAGTTTTTTGTAAACGTTTACCAGAGGGTAATATGGGTGAAAACCCAATGGATCATAGAGGCTTTCCCCAAGATTAAACCAGAATAAACCTCTATCTAAGGTGGCGTTCACGTGACGTTCAGCTCGAAAAAAATTGGTGTTTAACTAACTGTTTAACTAGCTGTTTAACTAACTGTTTGACTAGGGATTAATGGGGATTTCTCACTTGATTGGGCAGAAAATGTGGGGAGTTCACTGACAGTTGAATCAAAGATACTCAATGTAGTATCAAGAGCAACATTCTAGTCAAGTATCTTGATTTTAAAGATAGATATAAATAACTACTGACACTACTACCATAGTGAGATTGATATCCTATGATATTCTCAAATTTTAACCAAAAAAACTGAGTGTTTTTAATGGTTCACTGGTGTTTCCACCATATTCTTGGCCTAGAGGTGGTGGCAAGAGAATTCAGCCAAACAATTATGATTCAACCAGCCCCGGCATGAATCAGCAAGTCAAATATGTCAAATATATTCATATAAAATTGTGTATATATATATAATATATATATATGTCAATGAAAATCAATGGAAGTACTGGCATGATCCTTCAACGTAGTAGATCTGTAAAGTTGTGCTTTTCAAAGCCTCACTTTACCAAAGTCGATCGGGATCCATTGGGACATACCAAAAGCTGGCCATGGCAACGGTATCGCACAGTTTGTGTGCAGCCCATTCTCTACATTCTTGATCTCAAAAATGATACAATAAATGAAACTAAACTCAGAATTTCAACTATCAAGATTATCAAGTCAGACTTTCAACTATCACCAATTTCAACTATCAAGTCATGTTTCATTGACCTTTTCTCGGGTCAAAACTCTTCCATTTTTCAGGCCACATCCCCTGAGGCGAAAGGACGAAGGCCACACTGTCGCTGGGCTCAAAGTCCATGGGAATTCCTTGAACCGTCAAGCATGGCGAACATTGCATGTGGATGAGGTGTCAACATACATACATATGTATATATATATATATATATGTATATATATATGTATATATATATAAAAGCATTATATGTAATGTAGGTAAAACAAAAATAAATGTAGTAAATAAATGGTTTATATATATAATGTATGATGTGGATGAGTTTCAACATAAATCTATAGGGTATCCCTACATCCACTGGTTCCACATGTGGGGTTCCATAGTCATCGGGGTATCCCCATAGCTGGATGGATGGTTTATTTCATGGAAAATCCCATCTATAGATGGATGATTTAGGGGTACCACCATTTCAGGAAACCTCCGTATAATATATACATTATAATTATATATATACCATATACCCAGGAAACTATTATATACTTAAAACTATAGCAAACATTGAAGTTCTTCATCGTATTTTCAAAATACCGTCTGTTAATCCATATGGCGTGCTGGACAATCCCTCCAGAGTTTTTTTTGATTTCGCCATGTTTGATGACAGAGGGGGCCGTTTTTTTACATGGGGCTGTCCCAAAGGTCAACACGGTCAACTGAAAACCAGCATAATTGGGGACTAACTAGATTCATATTGGAGATTGTTGGGGATATCTGTCCTAATTGAAATTCAAACGTTGAGCATTCTGAGCATGTCAGGTACTGACATGCTGAAAAGATCTGAAAAGCAAGTTTTGTCTATGGAGATGGCTGCGTCTCTTGATTCATCAGTGATACATACCCAGCAGGACCCAGCACTGTTGGTGATACCTCCCACACTTTCAGGGGGTCAAAGTGACCAATACACAGTCGCTGATTGAAGATACACCATCATCTTGGCTCATCAACCCAAATAAGCTAGGATTTCATCCGCGTTCCATTCTAAACCATTAAAAATTCCCCCACTTCGATTCCCAGTTCTCCCTCCATCCAGTCCAGTTTTCCCAACAGCGGCAGCCAAGACACTCTTCAGCAAATGTACTCCAACCCTCATGGCCGCGGATCGCCGCGGCGATAAACCACACTCTTCAGGGCCTTGTGATTTGGCCCTTGGCCTAACTCACTCGGCCGCCGAACCAACCAACTCGGAATCACGTTGAAAAAAAGAAAATCCACCAAAAATGGAGGTGTCCGAAAACTTTTCTTAGCCCTAAATTGCCCGGAAAAATCCTCCATTCTAATGGTATCTGATGGTATCTGGTTGGTGGTATACCTACCCCTCTGAAAAATGATGGAGTGAAAGTCAGATTGGATCATCATCCCAAGTATTGGGGAAAATAAGACTTTTTTTAGTTCATGTTCCAAACCACCAACCAGGTATGTTCCATTCTAAACCATCTATTTTTTGGGATCTCCCGTTTATGGAATCCCATTTGGAATCGGCACATCATGGGACATGTTCAGGGGGACATCTCGGGTAGCAGGGACCCAATGGCCCAGTGGTAGGTGATTTACTTATTTAATATGGTGATGTTCCATAGCTATATGAGTTTACCAGAAGTTGTGATAAGATCGTGGTCCTTAGTTTATGATGGTCATCGATTAGCTCTGACTCAAGGCTTAGCTTTGTCCTTTCGAGCCAAGCAAGACAGGCGCAGTGACAAGAATACGAAGGACGGATATACAACACATATTCAGTACTGATCTTATACAACACATATTCAGTAATGATCCAAGCATTGATTTTTCATCCACTACTGTGTTGAAATCCACCATCCTCCCAAGCACGATGATTTTTCCCCCGTGTTTCAGTGATTCCCTACGCCCTACGCAAACCCTTTCAGATCCCCACAAAAAAATGCGAGGCGAAAACCGGGACGTTTCAAGTGCTTGAACCACCATTCTCAGTGATTACAACACTTCCCCCTCTGGCTATTTGTTCCATAGCTATGGAAGCCTTAGCCCATAGACATAGATGATTTATGTATAATCATATATGACCATGTATATACCTATTAAAAGAATGGTGGATTTTCTTCTGCCTTGTCCAGTTCACCAGTCTGAACCGGGGGGTAAACCGCCACTGGGCTTAGCACTTCCTCACCCAGCCAGGACCACAACTGGCAGACGTGAACATCGGCGTTAGTGGCTTGGTTTATGGTGAAAACATGGGGAAAAACAATGTTAACAATGGAGTGGTTTGTTGGAAAAAAAAAAAACTTCTGTTTTAACATGGTTTTAATAAACTGTAACATACTGTAACTATAGTTTTAAGTGAATGATGTGGTTTGCTCAGATTTCTGAACGGACAAATGTTCACGGCATAGCTTCGCTTCTTTGGTTTGTCAAGGATGTTGATCCTCGGCGATGCCACAGCTTTTGGGAATGGCAGTCTGGGGGATTCTTGATGCTTTTGGCCAACAAAAGCCAAGGGAGTTCATCGAAAAAAACAGGATGAACTTGGAAAAAATGGAGATGTTGATTGAATTAACCAAAATATGGGGGTTATTTAATCACCCCAACCAACTTTTCGAAATCATCTGCCTCAGACAACCACCATTCAGAGGACTTTCTGACGCCAATTCTTGGATACCATCTATGATGGTCCCCCCGATGTCCGGGCAAATTGTCATTTCCTCCGGTAAACAAACACGGCAATGGAATAATTATATAGCCCAATTCTAGATGTTTTTTCCATTAAGACTCCATTTAAAGCCTCCACTTTCTAGGACATTTCCAAGCTAGCCATGTTTGATTAGAGGAGGGTAATTTAAAAACCTGAAATGTTGGTGGCAAGCTGCCTACCGGCCTGAATGACCAGCACCTGAACAGGATTTTTTCAGAACAACGATATTCAGTTCTTTGGTTATTTTGGTGAGTAATGGTTGGCTCAATCCCAATGATTGTTGGTTTTTGTTTTCCGCATGTTGCCTTTTTCTTCTCCTACCCTCTGGTAAACTAACATAGCTATGGAAAATCACCATTTTTCATGGAAAAACTCACTATAAATGGCCATTTTCAATAGCTACGTTAGTTTACCAGAGGGTAATATCACTGGATACTCCAATCCCAATGTGTTATTGGAAGAATCCTCATTGCTGGCGAATTCCCCCCATGTTTCCCGCTCGAAGCCCTAAAATTGTTTGCGAAATCCCCATTTCAATCATTGGATATACCATCTGGTTATTTAATATTATCTGGTTATTTACCTATTCAATGGGATTATCTAATATTATCTACCATCTGGTTATGACTAACAGTTCGCCATGGAAAGATCCACCATGCTATTAAGTTCGGTAAACCATCTATTTCGATTAGGGCCATCTATACCATGGCAAACTGTTAGTCATAACCAGATGGTATGTCTAAATCCACATGGCCAGCTTGGGTTGAACATAGTTGAACTTCTCCATGGCTAAAATCGCTGCGACTTCTCCAGTCGGCATGTGCCTCCCCTTCGGAAGAGAGGAAGAAGGTCTGAGACTCACCCACTGCAACAGCCACCAAGCGGCCCTGATTGGGATTTCAATGGAGATTTTTTGCTGGGGGAAAAATCCAACTGGGGATTTTTGCTGGTGACTCTGCTGGTGACTTAGCGCTATTTTCATATGAGAAGATCATGGGAATTTCACCATGGAACCCATGGGAATCGCCAAGTTGGACGGGAAGATTATCGGTGATTAACTAATGTTGATGAATAGATTAATATGGTGTATAGAATGAATATTGCCCTCCATTTTTTGGGGGGGAGCTATTTTCATATAATGAGAATATCTTGGGAGAATATGATACCATACTATGGGAAGCTTATCTTGATGGGATGGGAAAAATAAGGGGATTTTGTTGTGATTAATAGTGATGAATGGTGATTAACCTTTATGAATCACCTATAAATGTCCTCATGTCCTCATGGTCTCACGGTGGGAGCTCTTTTTTCATACTTGAAGGATGCCACGAATCGTAAGTGGTGAATAACCACATTATGTTATACCCCAGTTATATACAAGGTGGTGCCCCCAGATATAAGTCGGTTTATAACCCCCATTAAGTATTGGCATGTCTACCATAAACCCAAGTTATTGGAGTGATAAACCAACTTAGCTAACTATGGGGCACCACCTTGTATGGGATAGCCCCCCGAATGGGACTGGCTGACTAGGGTTAGTCTCACCACTCACGATTCGTGGGATGATCCTCCGAATCGAATCGTATAGGTGTTCTGAAGATCAAGACTGCCTTGGGTTTTCCCCAGCACTGCAAGGATTCCAGTATATAATTACTTATCAAAATTACCATCAACACGTGCCTAGGAAGGTATACCAAAAAAAAACACTCATTTATGAAGCCACATAATTAAAAGTAATTTACCAGCTATTTACTACTGTTGCAGCTATTTGATAGCTATTTACCAGTTTCTTGCTGGCGGTACTATTTACCAGTCATGTTGGACTTTGACGTATAGCTGGTGAACAGCTATTGGATTAGTGATAAATACTGGGACATGTGGTGAATAGCTTCAAAATCATCTGTAAATTACTGGCAATTATGTTGGGCAATTATGATGGTGAATTGCTGCCAATTAGTATTTACTGAGCAAATGTTGATGGTAATCTTTATTATACCCTCTGGTTATTTCACATAGCCATGTTATAGATGGCCCATTTATAGATGGTTTACCTATTAAAAATGGTGATTTTCCATGGCGAACTGTTAAATAACCAGAGGGTGTATTTTTTGTAAATACCAGTAAAGTACCGGAAAGTGCTGGGGATATCCATTGCATCCCTTGCCGTGTTGTGAAAAAAAATGTTTGCAGCCCACAAATCACTGGGTTGGTTCGGGGGATGTAAGAAGCCAAAGTTTTACCATATGGGCGACATCACAACTTCGAACCATATTTGCGACCGCGATTTTGTTGATGAAATTTTGCGAAAAATTGTAACTTCGTGTAACTTCGTGTTACTGTAAAATCAATGTTCACCGCCCCTTAGATAGCTAAGTTCGATTATAACTCCAACAACTATGGTTTATGGTACACAAATAACTATAGCTACTGGGGTTTATAAACAACTTATAACTAGAGGGCCCCACATTGTAAGGTTGGTTGGCCGTTTTGAGGCGTGGGTTTCTGCTCACCTCTTCATATCGCAGTGAGAATTTGAGCCGTTGGATTTTCCACATGGTTTTCTTCCTTCTGGAGGCTATATATGATATCTACATATGCAATATCAGTCACTGAAAAAAAACAATATCATCCCCATTTATATAGATATATGTGCAGTATGTGTACATGTATATATATATATGAATACACATAGAGATATGGTGGGTTCCATATTTATATGGCTACCCGGTTTTCCATGGGGTTTTCCCATGAAAATCCTGTGGCGATCCCAACCATCGCCGGCCTCAGGTTCCTCGCTCCCATCCGTCACGTGGATTTCCCGCACCGCCTGAGCTGGAAAAAAACACCACCTAAGTGGATCCAACTGGCAGGATTTCTTCCGATTGGAGAGGGGTACTATCTATCTATCTATCTATCTATCTATATATATATATTGTACATATATTATACATAATTACATCATATAAAATAAATAAATAAATTGTTTTTTGGGGCTGAGCTTGGTAGGATTTGGGGATGTGCGGGATTTACCCAACAGATTTTAGAGTCGTAAAGATTTCGCAACCAAGGGATACCCTCGGAGAAAATACCATGGAAATATCCAGACGAAACTAGCGAAATCACATCGGATCGTCTCACTGAATCACAAAGCTGCGAAATGTCACCAATCTTAACCTGGGTGATGGTGCCAATCAATCAGGTTCTAAAACTCAGGTGCCAGTTATTTACACGATATGTACATATATGTACAACTCAACATCCAGAAACCCGAAGAAATGTCTATATAAACGTTGAGGTTCCTACCTTTTGGTCAACAAGCATGGCGTGCTGGAAATATCCAATTTGTAGATTATCTACAGGTAGTATGTGTCCATCTAACCATGTGACCAAAAGACATTGGAATGATGTGCGACAAGAAAACTCATCGAGGCGGCTTTGGGCCCTCCTGAATTCAACCCAAATGCCATTTATATCTCACAATCTACCCTCTGGTAAACTAACATAACTATGGAAAACCACCATATTCCACTGTATTCCACTATTTTTCATGGGTAAATCAACGATTTCGACTGGGCCATTTTCCATAGCTATGTAGCAATCCTTACTAGACTCTACCCATTTTGAATTGCTCGTGAATCCACCAGATAGTGAATTCCACCAGGACCATGTTGTTGCTGGTCAAATCCCACTGTTTACTGGTAAAAGCGCCATCTCTTTCCTGGTAAACTCACCATCTCTACTGGTCAAAATCACCATCTAAAAACTGATCAAATCACGTGTTTGTTTTGCGGGTAAAAATCCCTAAAATTGCAGCTGAAATCACCATGATGACATGATGATAAACATTAAACATCCTCAATTTCTGGTGAAAAAATCACCGGAAAAGACGTCGTTCAGAGGTCACAACTTGGTCGCCTGTGTAGAGGTCACTTTGGACACTCCAGGTTCAGCGGCTGGTAGACCACCTGTGGTCAAGCGGCTTAATGTACATCTATACTATATATAGTATATATATATATATAGAGTGTACAATATATATATAGTATATATAGAGTATATATATATATAGTGTATATAGAGTGTATATATGCATGTAGTGTGTGTGTGTATATATGTGTAGCGTGTGTATGTATGTATGTATGTATGTATGTATGTATGTATGTATGTATATATATGTATATATGTATATATGTATATATGTATATATGTATATATGTATATATATAGTGTGTATATATATATATACACATAGTGTGTGTATATATATATATACATATATAGTGTATATACATGTATACAATGCATATCATGAATAGTTTCTGTTAATATTTGGGATTATGCCGTTTTGGATAGATCGATGCTGAGACAAACCTCTGCATATTGAGGAGATCATCCATTGGTACCCGCCTCATGGGTAGCACAGCTCACGCACACATTATACATGTGTATCCATGTGTATGTCTATATAGATAGATAGATAGATAGATAGATAGATAGGTAGGTAGATAGATAGATAGATAGCTATACACTGATACATATACCCTCACAATCCCTCATAAAGACCAAGCAAGCTAACAGTTCGATGTCGATAACCCACTATTTGTAGATCATTTTCCACCTCTTTTTGTATCCGGGACTTTCACCATAGGTTGGCCAGGTCACTAATGGATGGGATTCAAACCAGAATATGGCTGGTTCATGATATTTACATTAGTGACAATATCTAAACAATATCACTCATGTTGACTAGTTTATGAGATTGCTTTACTAAGATTATTTAACTTGTCACCGAACATAAAATATGATGTACAACCTTGGGAGCTTGATGCTTCACCTGCATCGATCCAACTTCGCAAGGTTGGATGGAAGAAAATCCAGTGACTGGAGTGTTTTAAGTTCCCACTTTTTGAAGCGAAAAGGTGATGCAATAATCCAAAATGCCATAAATAAAAACCAAACGTTGATGTGTTTGATGTTTAACGTGACCATGGGACCAAATCTGAGCCCCAAACCACTGATGAAGGGCCGCCCAGTGCTGCTCAAAAAGACCTGAAAGTGGCTGGGTGGCTCTGAACAAAATCTGGAATTCTGGTGCCATCCCCATTACCAGTGAAAGTTTGCTAGTTGAATCCACCAAAGTTTGTTGCTTCAATCATGGTCAATCTTGACTATTCCAAAAAAAATATTTTGCTGTTAATGGTTATTTTCCGTTTATAGCAAAAAAAAACTATAACTAAAAGATTAAAGTACCCATCCAATGTTGCTTTAATCCCCCGAACCTCCCCCAAAGAAAGGCCCGGGCCGAGTGGTTTCGCCCGGCGCAGAAGTGGCTGATCTGCTCGTCGCCCAGAAGGGCCTGGAAGAAAGCAGGAAAAATGGCATCCCTTCCCCCTAATAAACACCCCTAAATGGTCCAATTCTATGTGAAGATTCCCCACTAAACCATGGTTTCTGTACTTAATATTAGGGGGATTAGACCAAATAGATTTAATGTACTGACAAATATAAATCGAAATAATAATAGCATTTTTTTGCAAAAAAATAATCGGACTATCAATACGAATAATGACAATATCAATGGCTGGAATATGCATAGTAGATATGAATACTATAGAAAGAGACGAGCAGATAGATCGTATACATTTATAAATAGTGTAGAAACATGTGTAAAATGAGCAAATGTGGGATAGACAGATGTTGATCAATATTTATATATATATATATATATGTGTGTATATGATTATTTATATGAGAGACAGAGATGTAATTTCATACATCTACATATAATGTGTATATAGATATATCCTCTGATTAACATAGCTATGGCATAGATGGCCCATAGAAATATATTGTAAACACTGATGATAAACCCATATTAAAAATGATGCTTTTCCAGTTCATTGCGTAACAAATAACCAGATGGTATATATCGTAAGCAATCAACGCAAAAGGTGTCATATCACCAATGACATTTCGAAAAATGATTACTTTCTAATAGATTAATAGATTGTCCAATCCCTTCGAATTTTGTCATTGCACTATGATTCATCAACATGAATCAACATGATATTCTTCAAAACTAGTTGAAAAATCCGTGAAATCAGTGACCCATCAATGGTGGGCAACATCCTTCCACCCATCAACTGCTGTGCTCATTGCCTGCAACTGCTGGGCAGCCGCAGGCGTCTTTCCATCATGCTCCGTACCCAGCCTCGGCCGGAAATTTACCCCTACTCTGGGCGATGGTGAAACGCTGAATTGTAATATGGGGATAAATCCCTAAACAAAGATGATAAATATGATTTTTATATCATGATAATGGGGATAAATCCCTATATCTATAAATGATAATATGGGGATACCTAAAATTATCATTATGATAAATATGATCTATGATAAATCCCTATTATGGTTTAAAAAAAAAAAAAAACGTTATGTAATATAAGGTTATCCCCATATAATTCACCATTAATACACTTCACTGACCTGAAATTTCGGATCATTTTGGGAGACTTGCCCCGACGACAGAGGCATCACTCCAGTGACGTCACGTTACGTGAGGTCGTTCTAATTGATACAGTCTGGGGCATTCCAAACGCATAGTGATGATACTGATTCCGATTGATTCCGGAATTGTATGAACTCGGGAATACGACGGACGACTGGGAAGTGTAAGGACTTGGATATCTTTCCTGGCATATTGATTCTAAGATTAGGGATATTTCAACCACAAAACACGTAGCATTCATCACGGATTGTGGATATCAGGTGGCTGCCATGGCAATTCAGCGTCAATTCACCATTTCCTGGAGCCAAGGGCTCCAATTTCATACAGTGCTTGGATTCTTCATCCATCAGGTAGCTTCAAAAGCCCTTGAGATTAATACCCTCTGGTAATTTGCTACATAGCTCTTGAAAATGCTGATTTAGTTCGTTGATTTACCCATTAAAAATGGCTGGATCTTTCCATCGTTTTTGGTTAACGTTTACCAGGCCAGGTAACCACTCGGTGGTGCTGGTGAGATCCCCATAGCTAGTTACAGTAACTACCAGGGTAGTTAGGTGGAATACATCCAAGATGTTGGTTATACCATGTTTACTATAAATTGGCACTTGTCCAGTTTCTACAAGTGTTAGTTACCAAGTGACAACATATATATATATATCTACTCGGCTTCACATGTCCGTTAGTTACCCACTGGAAATTTAAGATATGGAAAATCACCATAAATATCGGTGTATTGCCTGGTATATAAATCATCGAACGCAATGTTTGCATGGCTTCCACTTCGCAAACTCGTAGTTTGCCACAGGACCCCAGCTGACCATGGCCATTGGCGCCCCAAGCAAAGACCTGCAGGCCAACAGTGCAATGATGATTTAAGAGGATTTGAGGGGATTTATTGGAGTCTAATGGGAGTTTAATGGAGTTTCATGGGATCTGATGGTATTTGGTGGAGTTTGATGAGAGTTATAATATAGGTTAATGGAGTTTAATGGAGTTTAATGGGATTTAATTGGATTTGATGGGATTTAGGGGAGTTTACTGGGAGTTTAATTGAGTTTAATGCGAATCAATGGGATTTGACGGGATTCCGTGTGGGAGGACATCTGTGATCCTTTACATCATGAGTCAATTGAAGATTTGATGCTTTACCATAAAAATCACAAAAAACACTTTACTAGGAAAAAAATGGATTTGGCCAACATAGGTGAGGATTTGTTTTGCAAAAAGAAGAAGGTGTTTGAACCTGCAAAGAGCAAAGATGTCACTAGCAAAAATTTGGGTGGTTCACCAACCAAAACATAGGTCAAGCATGGCACAAACATTGCGCATCATCCCACGCCATGCTGGGAGGTTCAGCACCTGATGTTCGGTGCTCAGTGCGATGTTGTGGAAATGGCCGCAGGCTATGGTCTCAATCTCCACTCCCTTCGCATGCGAGGATGGAATGGGGATGGAAAGGAGCTTTGGTGAAGTGGAAACCACTACCCAGCAGTAACAAGCATCAATAAAGCCCATCGAAATGATGGAAGGGAACAAATGAAAGTTGCTGTTGCCCCTCAGCTGTCCTTTACCCAACTTCAAACAACTAATTCGAAGTGGAACTGCCGAGTCCTACAGTAGTTCCACCTTTCCTGTCCCTACTTGTCATCTCTTACGACTGACAATCGCCAATTTAATGGCCCTCACCGATCAGTAAAATACAATACAATATAATATAATATCATATTATATTATATAGTATAATACAATATAATACAATATAATACAATATAATACAATATAATACAATATAATACAATATAATACAATATAATACAATATAATACAATATAATACAATATAATACAATACAATATACTAAAATATAAGATAATATATCAAAATGTTTCAAAAAAGAAAAAACACCTCATGGATACCCTCTGATCATCAAACGTCGCTGGAAAATCGGCGCCTCGACCTTGATGGGTCTCACATCGGCATTCTCCACACCCTGCGGTTGATCCGGTGGCTAAATTTTATAGTAAGTTTACCAGAGGCTGCTATGAAATTTATACTATAAACATCTATAAACCATGAAAAAATCTAGGTGGATTTCATTGTTGCACTAACACTACATGAACATGTCTGTATCTATGTACTTGTTTGTTTTAGCTTCCTGGACAGCTGAGAGCCTTTCCTGCCATCACGGCTTGACCAATTATCAGGTGAAATCTCCATCTTGGTCAAGACATCTTAAGAGCCATTTTTCAGCATCAACCATGAAGCTATTCAGCTAAGTTGTGGTGGTTAAAACATGGGAAATCAACCAGTAAACAATCAAACCATGGCAAACACATCAGTTTTTCAAAAAGGTCAGTTCTGGTCGTCCCAGTCATCTCAGGGACTCCTTACACAGGTCATCCCACCAAAATCAGCGATATCAGCTCCGTTGAGTTCCATGATTTACCTATGATATTCATGGTGATATTCCACGGCGTCAAAATCCATGAGAAATCACGTCGCTTAGCGGCTAGTTACTACCAATCCCATATTTTCCCATGTTACCCCGAGATAAACCCTAAAATGCCCTCCAAAATAAAGAAGGAATCCAAACCGCCTCTGGCCCTGTATGGCTCGGACGTCCAAGTTCACCATGGGTCGCACGGCCGAAGGAATACCACCTGCACGGGCGTGGCAAGCACCGGGCCCATGGCAAGGCCAGATTGGAGTGAAATCGTTACAGTACCCTGGTAGTAATCAAACATGGCTAGCTGGGACATCATCATCACCATCATCATCATCATCATCATCATGAACCTATAATTTATTAAATGGGCCATGATGCCATGGGAAAGTCATCGAACTATTGCGGCGGAATTTTCCGGCACGCCATGTTTGGATTTGAATCTCTAGTTTCTCGCTGTTACATATTATATATATATACATATACATATACATATACATACACATATATATATATGTGTGTAGTCACCAAAGATTGAAGACTTTCTCAAACGTGGGTTCAGATGCAACACAAAAATCAGGGATTCAAGCAAGAAATTGAGATTGTTCCAACAAAAATGTGGATTAGTGGACGGAAACGGACATGTACCAACGAAGACAAATGGTGGTAGAGCCAAATAAACACTTCCAAGGGGGTTCAACATGTTCAATTTCGCCGGGTTTTATGATATGGATACAATGATGAAATCATTGAAACCTGGCAACAGGCCTGGCAACATTTGGAAATATGAAACACCAAAAGCTCCGAAGAAAACGGTGATCTGATCAACGGTGGTGAGTGAAAATACCACCAAGTTTCGAGGCGAAACTCTACTCGTTTATACCATGCCTCAGCAATCTGTGACGTTTCCTCCAAGAGGGCCTTTGAAATAAAATTCTGGTTGGCGCTTTCAAAACGAGATAGCAGTCAATTGGAGAGATGGAAAACACCAAAAAATTGAAGCCACCAACCAGTTCTTTGGATTGTAGCCAATTTATATCTCAATAATTCTTGATAAAATAACCCAATGTTCTGTTTTTGTTCACCGTTGCTTAAACCACAGACTCCGACAGTGTCACAGCCACACAGGTCTCATTTTCACCTGCTGAATACACAATTCATATATAATCCTGACGCGAAAATTGAAATAATTCCACCGGAGAAATTCCAAATCAATTGATAGTTACCTGGGATATATTTTAATATGAAACTATAATATGCTATATTTTACATTTAAAGTATTGAATAGTAATGAAAGCGGCAGGCAAGCTGGTTTTCATTTGACACACAATCCCAAAAACATTGATGAACATATCAAAAAACAAGTTCCTAGAATCTTCCTAGGAAGGCCTCTTAAAGAATAGGAGACCGTTAAACA
>Ga0126342_10011921_pt1 | contig 15518 bp, 10 predicted proteins | sample Cyp1metagenome_FD_92528 | JGI IMG/M metagenome (GOLD analysis project Ga0126342, IMG submission 92528) | Coral microbial communities from Lord Howe Island, Old Settlement Bay, Australia - Cyphastrea 1 metagenome | ecosystem: Host-associated > Invertebrates > Cnidaria > Coral ...
TGAAGCGCTGGAAAAGAAAGCGCAGGGCAGTCAAAGATGCCCAAGACGCGAAGTGGAGGTGTAAAAAGGCTTTCCGCATGCAGTTTGCCAGGGGATGCGGATGATGCAATCAGGATATACTGTGAAACGATATAGTGAAGTCCCAAAAACGATAGCTTTGCCCCGAGATCGCATTTTTCAATTGAGGTTTTGCCGATCGCTCATATATATATATATACTGGATATTACTATCATTATCATGAGGTTTATCCATATACATCATATAGATATATAATATAGTAAATTACATACATACCATACCATACCGTACCATACCATACCATTGCATTGCATTGCATTTCATTGCATTACATTACATTACATACATACATGCATACATACATGTATGTGTATATATTTAACAGAAATAATATACATAGTATATATATAATATGTAATTTATAATGTACATAGTGTATGTATCCTGCCAGGTGCAGCTGCTGCAGTGCGGCTCCCCTGCGGAGGTCAAGTTGGCCAGCGATGCCTTGGCGCAGTTCCAACGGAGCCGTGGCTTCGGCCAAAAGGAACGTTGGAGAAATGGGGGGGTCCATGAGTCCATACTATGGTTTATAGGTGATATATCCAATTTAACTATGGTTTTATGGTGAATTTTGATTAAAACTAGGGAGGTTCATTACAAGGTGGTACCCCCCCAGTGATGTTTGTTGGTTTATAAACCATAGTAAGTATAGAATAGTATAGATATATCTACCATAAACCATAGTGAAATTGGAGTTATGTTCACCAACTTAGCTAACGAACTGGGGCACCACCTTGTAACCATGGGGGTAGCCTTTTATCGCTGGATGGTACATCAATATCAATGTACATTGAGGTTACATGAATATGATCATATTACATTTATAATAGTTATTGAGGTACCTCATTGTAAATTGACATTATTGATTTTACATATACCTTTATTATACATTGAGGTACATCAATATATGATATCAATGTTGATGTACATCAAAATCCTTCACCTCCATATGGAGGTTTCCATAGCCATGGGGGTAGCCTTTTATATCGCTGGATGGTTGATTTCATGGAAAATCCCATCTAGAAATGGAATATGATGGAAAATTCCATTTTGATAACTATGATGGAAAATCCCATCTAGAAATTTCATGGTAACTATGATGGAAAATCCCATGTTGATAACTTTAGGGGTACCCCCATGACTTGGGAAACCTCCAGTGATTTCCATCATTTTGATAACTTGGATTTACCTTGATTATCTTGGGAATCTCTTGGGAGTATCTTGTTATCTTCGGATTCTAGACTAGTAGCTAAAAATGGTGGTAATATCATGTAATATAGCTATGAAAGGTGAATTCACCAGGATATGATGAATTTCATGGGACTTGTGAAGGGGTTTAACCATCAATAAATGGGAATATCACCTTAAATGGTGGTTTAACCATCACCACATAGGAAGATCTTGGGAAGATCTTGTTATTTTCGGATTTTCATCATTCCCTAGATGTTCCCAAGATAGTCCCTATTTAACCGTCCAGGACAAAAGAACCCAACATATTCCCACCATTGTATCCCTAGAAGGTGAGGTCCTCCAGTTATGTTTGTTGGTGTATAAATCCATTATTTTTCACTATAAATCCTCCATAAACATTCATAAACCAGAGTTAAGCCTGAGTCAAGCAAATGATGTGTGTCAACTTAGCCATCTAGCTTGGCTAAATCACCATTTTTGACGGTGATATTCCCATTGTTTGTGGTCAAATATTCCCATGAAATCCCATTCAAATGACCCTGGAAGAGGGCCTCACCTTGCACTATATCCTGGTTAAGCAAAGCTATTCTCAAGATATTCACAATATAGACATTTTTAAGATATTTTTGAGACAGTTATAATATAATATAATATATAGACATTCTTTAGCTAACTCATTCACAATATATAGTCACAACTATAATATAGACATTTTTGTTTGATACATGTTATGTTCCCCATAAACCATAGAATTTACCACATGAACTGTCAACTTAGCCAAAAAATGAATCAGCTATGAACCCATGAAATCCACCATCTTTGGTGGTGGTGCTTTTTTTTCACATTTTCCCACGGTCAAACGTTCGGGGGCCAAACCTTGTAATTTAGACAACCAAGAATAATCCCAGAAGAAGTCCTGTGAAATTCCCATTTGTTGATGGTAGAATCCCAGAAGAAGTCCCATGAATTTCATCATATCTCCAGGATTAACTATGGAAAAAAGTATAGAAATCCCATGAAATCCCATAAATCAGCCCTGTAATCATCTCTAAATCCCCTGATACCTTCTGGTAAACAGTTCCAGTTTGCGAACTGGAAAATCACCATCTTTGATAGGAACATCAGCTATTTCTATGTGCCGTTCAATAGCAAACTGTTAGTCATTACCAGAGGATAAATCCCATATCATCCCATTATTCACCAATGTTAACCCATTGTTAAACCATGAAAATCACCATTAAATCACCATTTATAGTGGTTAAATCACCATTTGCCAAAACGGTTTTATAGTAGGATCACGATTCAATCACCATGAAATCACCATTAAATCACCATGAAATCACCATTAAATCACCATTTATATTGCTTAAATCTCCATTTTCCTCTGTTTTTCTAGTAGCATCACCATGAAAAATCTCGAGTTTCGTAGCGTCCCAAGGCTCCGCCCTTCGCCTGGCCCTGCCGCTGCTGCGCCTTTCGCCCTTCGCCTGCGCCTTCGCCGCGCAGAGCCTGGCGCAGCGCGCGCGGCTGGCGGCGCCCGAGGATGCCACAGAGTGGCCACAGGCGGACGGAGGGAGTTCCCTAGATGGGCCATGGAGTTAGTTAACCATAGGAAAACCATAGGAAAATGGTTCATGGTGGTTTTACCCTCTGGTAATGACTAACATAGCTATTGAAAATGGCCCAGTCGAAATAGTGGATCTACCCAGCTATAAAATGTTGATTGTCCATAGCTATGTTAATTTACCAGATGGTAAATGGATTATCATTGGGATTTTTTGGGGGTAACAAATCCCCAGTTACTAACCATTTAGCTAATCCCATGGCCCATCTAAGTGGTATTTTGGCCGTGAAAAATGAGGGAAGCTGCTGATTTTGCCATGACAAAATCATGGAACATAAGGTGATGTTATCCAAAAAAATGAGGGACACGTGTTTTTTTTGGTATATGTGATTTTATTGAATCGAAACAGACCAACAACAGGGCGTAAATAATAATGTTCCTAGTTTTTGGTCATGTCAAGTGTATCTATTCATAACAGCCAGTATTAACTAGCCATTGTAGCGCTGGCTATGTTCTATACAACCAGTATATTTGTTTATTGCTCATAATATCTCATAATTGCTCATGTATATTATACACATTCAGATGCTACCATCTATTTAATATAGAATCTGTATAGAGAACCATATAAAATTATGTGTATATATATACATACATACATACATACATATGTGTGTATATATATATATACATGCCATTGTATCCCATCATATTCATAGTGTTGGCGCCATGACCCTAACCATTCCAACAATGTGGACCCTCTGTTTGTTGGTTACCTACTAGTTACTAGTTCATACTAGTTCGTTATATCAGTTGCCATAGTGGAATTGGGAATATGTTTATCACCTTTGGGATGGGTCAAAAAACCTGTTATTACGCATACATTCCATATATTACTGTGGAAGAACTATCCATGATTTCCAGTGACTTAGGGTACCAGGTACCAGGGCCTACCAGGGTGGCCCATAGGCAGCTTAGATCCTCATCCAAGGTGGTCCCCCACATTCTCGAGCTGCTTGCCGAGCCACATCTCCCACGCCCCGCGCTACGGCAGCTCTGCGTGGCTCTGGCGCGAAGCTGCGTGGCACTCTGTGGGGGGACCCGGGATGGCCTTGCCGTGAGAAACCTGGCAGAAACTGGGGGATTTTTACGGATTTCATAGGCGAAAATTGTGAAGTTGGGGATTGTGGGAAAATACATGGAGAAAATCATGGGAGAAAATTTTTGCATTGGGGTGTCAGGGGGCTGGTTTGGTACTAGCATTTGCCATTTACCTGTCTTTACCCAGCATTGCTGACGTTTTAGTTGGAATTGCCATTCCGCTACATCAACCAACCAGTGCCCAACCTTTAATTATTGATGATTGATAAAGCAGTCCAAGATGGCCCCCCAGTGCTAAGTTGGTTACAGTTGGTTCATGTTTAAATCTATCCAGCTGTAGATCTATATCCAGATCCACCAGAAAGCTAGCGGTTTTTGCCCAGCTGTGAATCAACTTAGCTAACATTGCAAGGCGGTGCCCCAGAATTTGCTCAGTTGGTGAAGTCACCTCAGTTCACCCATATTTCACTGTTGGGTTTAAGGAAGTTTACGATGATTCTAACTATAGATGGGATCATACACAATCATAAATTAACTCTAAATCTTATACCTAGACACTCTTTCGGTAATTATGTTTGCCGGAGGCAAGAATTTGTTGAATGTACGCCGGAAACTTTTAAAAAGGCTGGAATTCTGCAAAAACGCCGGGGAAGTCAAAAAATCCGGATCTACAGATGTATGTTGAAACAACAAAATACAGAAAAGGTACCCTCTTAAAATTACGCCGGAATAACGGGCAATTACGCCGGAATAACGGGCAATTGCGCCGGAATTATGGGCAACTACACCGCCTGGAAACATGACTAACTATTTCAAAACAACCTGCAAACCAGAATTGCCGGCGCGGGTTGAAAAACGCCGGGAAGCATCAGAAGGCGCCTTTTACCAGGCAAAGTCGCCTTTTTCCTAAAAGGCAAAAATAAAAGGGCAACATTTGGAGTTAAGTATTTTCATATGTTTTCTCGCTTAAACCCATTCAAATATGTTTAAATCACCATATGTTCCATGGATTTTCATGGTGAAATCGCATGAAATCCGCCATGAAAATCAGGGAGCAGCACCTGCAGCAACCGTCTGTGTGGAGGTGACGAGTGGCCGGACGCGGTGCCACAGGCGCTGGCACAGCTGGGAGCCGCGGAGCAGCTGACGCCGCTGCTGGAATTTCTGCAGGCGAGGATGGGTCAAATGGGTCAAATGCCATATGAATTTCCCATGGTTTGGGGGAGTTTATATTGAGATTGGGTTGATGATGATCTGGTCAAGATGATGATTTGCAGGCTGGTGGTTGATATCATACTAAATATATTGGGGATTAGCACAATCCATGCGTATTTTTTTGTGTTTGAAAATGGAATGTATGACATGGTCTTACAAACATGCGGATATGGAGTGGGTATTTAATGAGGATGTAACCAGCACCCTCGTTATTCGGGTGTGGTTGAGAATGGAATATTAATATGGAACTTACGTTTGTACGTAAAACATAGCTGTTTTATTCTACCCAATTATTTGGTACTTTAACCCATGTTTATGGGTACTTGAGATCTTGAGGGTCTAGGTGGATATGTAGCGGATATGTTAATTACCAGGTTAAAACATTGTTATGAAGGAATGCTACTTGTAGCATATAACCAGGTAATATATCCATTTGTAAGTTGATAGGAAACCGTTGTGTCTGAAAATGGAGGTGTTACCTGGTTTCTTTTTGGGATAGGGGATGGGTTTTGGATACTGGTGGCGCTTGGAAGTTTGAACCCTTCCTCAGTACCTGGCATATACTTGAAGGTAGCCCCGGGGGTGAATGTGTTAATCTGTGCTGCCCACTAATCTGAGGGACGCTTTTTCTGAAGATGGGAGGAGTATATATATATATATATATAAATTATATATAATGTATATATATATATATGTGTATAACTATATATATAATATATATATATATATATATGCTTTTGTGGATCCCCAAATAATCCATGGATCCTCAGGGTATTCAGCCGGGAGGCTTTGGCGGAAGAACCCTTCAGCCGGCGCCTGTTGGTGGATGGCTCTCGGAGGTTTCCGAAAACTGCTGGCTACCCCAAACCATGGGTTTTCTAACCAAATAACCAAAAACTTGGATGATCAATTGGGGTATCCCCATGACTTAGAAAAAACCTCCATATATCATCATCATATATATATACATACATATCTACACTTTTAGATGGTTTGAAGTTCTACAGTTCGTTTTTCCCAAACAAGCAAAGGGTTGATGACACCGATGTCCGTAGTCACGAGTATAAACAAAGAGGTCAGTGGTGAAGAGTATCCTCAGGAAAATGAACAGACACCTTTTTATAATTCAAAACCGAACAGAACTCACCATTCTTATAAGAATATGTTCAACATATTCTTGTTGTTTGTTTAGATCATAGCTGAGTTGTTTCATGATAATAGCAAAAATAACATAGTTTTCATAACTCCCTATCAACGAAGAATTATTAAGTATACTAATCAATATCATCAATTACAAGGTGGTGCCCCATAGTTAGCTAAGTTGGTTTATAACTCCAATAACTATGGTTTATGGTAGATATATCTATACTTACTATGGTTTATAAACCAACTTATAACTGGGGGGGTACCACCTTGTAATGAACCTCCCTAGTTTTAATCAAAATTCACCAGGTCTCGCTTCCTCCTAGCGCTGCAACGCCGTGAGCCTGAGATCTTCGCAGCACTGAACCAGGCGGGGGTCACATTTTTTCACAACATGGTAATTTAAGCATTACATGATGGGGAGATTTATAGCTGATTTATGGAAAAACCAACAATTATGATGATTTAACATGGGTAAATTTAAGCATGAAACATAAATCTCCCCTTTTTTTCACAACATGATGGAATATGATGATTTAACCAACAAAAAGGGGAGATTTATAGCTGATTTATGATAGCAAAGCTGCTGAGTAAACCATGTCGCTCCCGTTTTTATATGAACAACATCTTTATTTTTGGTTCATAGTTCAATTATGTTATTTGAATTTATTTGACATGTTGACGTCATTACTTCTCATCCCTTTGATAGATAGAATTCATTTTCTGGTTCTCTGATGGTTACGTGTAGATAAATATTGACCTAATGATTTCTTATCCTTGTTTAAGTAATGATAATATTCCTCATCATGTGTTTCATGCATGATTGACACCATTGCGTGTCCATATTTATATCACAGGATCATAGATGTACTGTAACTGAGGTTGTGTTTCTCATTTTCCTATGATTGCACAATCCTTATTGGTGTATATTGATTATTCTTATCCTATCCTATGAGTATCTTGGGTTTTGACACTAACAGTTAACACACATCAGCTTATAACTGCGGGCCGACGGCCCCCAAACGATAGATAAGTTGGTTTATAATTCCAATAACTATGGTGTATGATACGCAAACAACTATAGTCAATGGGGTGTATAAACCAACTTATAACTGGGAGGCCCCACATGGTAGAGGATCATGCTGATGTTGTATAAGTTTTGGTTATCATGTTCCTACGGATAAATTACTTAGCATATATAATCATGCGGTAAAGCCACGTAAATATGTGTAGGGCGCGCCAGACCACAAGGTCCCAGAGGTAGTATGAAACACCAGTCGGCTAATCCCATTATTGTCCCAATGGTCGGGTCAGTCATGTAGCTAATTATACGGTAACTACGTCTAAGTATATATACGGATTTTTAAATAGACAACTGTTTTTTTAGACTACCTCCAGGAAGGCTTTCCTTGGCCCGCCCGGCCATTTAAACTTACGGAATCCGATTTGTTTACACATACATTTAAATATACGGGTGGAACTTATGGAGAATCCTTCTTGTCAATGTTTGGGATTTTGGGAAAACAATTGGATTTAGATGGATAATAGATTAATAGACGGTATAAATTGTCCAATAGTGATTAGTGACAATCGATTTATGTCCGTTTATAATATATTTGATTTTTAGTTGTATATCCATTTTAATCCATTTTAAATCCATGTGTAAGTTCAGAGGTAATTTTAAGATGTTCATACGTACGTATAGCATGGTATAACCAAAGTTCAGTTATATATGTTTATCAGTTTATCATGTTCCTACGGAGAATCCTTAAGATTTTTATAATTATGATAATCCATCTATATCCCTATGTTATAAACCCATTCAATTCATTTAAATCCATATATTTATACCATTTATGAATATAAGTATGCCTGATGATCCGTCCAAAAAAACTGATAGTCAGGTTATATCTCATTATTTCAAAAAGAACAACATTTCATTCTAAAGGATATATTGTGGGTGGAAGATCTCCTGCACCATCCACGGTAATGTCATTATGTTGGTAAAACAATGTCATAAACCATCCCCCAGTCATCACCATCTTTATAGGTGGTGTGTTTACCATTCCCAGACATGGGTGCTTTAAGGTATTGTTTTACCCACATTATATAAATGATTATTCAATTTTTCATGATCAATATTAACCATGGTATGGTTAGTGAATATTGACATGATCAATATTAACATGGTTATTACCCTAGTATTGTTGTCATCCGAAAGCCAACTGCCCATGATATGTGTCAATAACCATCATCAATCATTATTACTGTCCATTATTCTCCACACATTGATCATTCTTAACCATCATTGACCACTAGTCAGTGTTTTACCCACATTACATTCAATATATATACCTGAGATTACCATGGATTATTACCACGGAAAAAAAAAACTCCGACTGGTGCAGGATTTCTCAACCATCCACAGTATGCTAAGTAGTATAGATGAATTTTATTAATCATCATCAATGATCATTATTAACAATCATACACCATTATTAACCTAGAAAACCATTGTTTTACCAACATTATATATATATACATAATTATAATATATATATATATATATTATATATATATTGTACATATATGGAGGGTTCCCAAAAAAGGGGGAATCCCCTCTAAATCATCCATTTATAGATGGATTTTCATTTTTATAAACCAACCATCCAAGGCCCTTCAGCAACGCTGCAGCAGTGGCACCTTGGACTGCGCCGCCGCCTGGTTACGCGCGCAGGGGCTCTATGAGGCGATGGAAAAAGGGGGAAAAACCTGGGGAAATCCGCTAGGATCAATGGAAAATGATACGAAACTCATGGGAACATAGGGAAATCATAGGGAAATCATAGGGAAATCATAGGAACATCTGGGAAAATCATAGGGAAATCATAGGGAGATCAAAGGAACATCTGGGAAAATCATGGGAAAATCATAGGAAAGTCCTTGATTTTGTGATTTTCCCAAGAGGAAATCCAGCATGGGGAATCCATTAAGGGAACATGATTAATTCGATTAACTTTTGTGGAATCCCTTAAGCAAATTCCAAATATACATCCCTAAATTGAATATGAAACCTGGGATCCCAGTTGTAGATCATTCTGGGAATTTGCTGTTTTGGGTTGGGTGCACACGTATCTTTGCTGGTAAACCTCTCTTTTCTTGCTCTTATCTTACTCCTTTTGGGTGGCGAAGCCTGCCATTACTATACTAACTATTACTTGCTATGATCATTCTTTACCTTATGGTTATCCCCATTGATCCCTATTGATAGTGCATAGATATCAACAATTGGGTGTTCTTCTGAATGTCAATCTCATGTTCTTGTCCCTATTGGTTAATTTTGATTGTTACTATCCCTATGGCTATTGTTATTTTATGGTTTTTATTTGGTGTTGTTTAAGTTTCTATCCCTATTGATTGATCAAGAAAACAAAAGACATTTTATTTCCCTAGTTATAAGTTGGTTTACAAACCCCATGAACTGTAGTTATATCCCCGTATCAGCCATAGAATTCACCAAATTATGTAAGTCAAATTGACTACCATAAATCAGCCATAAATCCCATGAATTCCACATGTTGGTTGGTTCAATCACCATGTTTGCTGGTTAAAGCTCCGTGTTTGCCAGTTCGCTCCCCCTTTTTGTTGGTTAAAGTCACATTTTCCCATACGTAGGTTTCCTAAAATTAGCGGGTACCCTCAAAAATCATCCATTTTAGTAGGACTTTCCATTCTAAAGCATCCAGCTAGGGGTACCCCGAAAGCGCGGAACCCCCCGTATATCATCCACCCCCCAATTTTCAACCTTGAAATCCGATTGAATCCCATTAAATGCCATAAATCAGCTATAATTCCCAGTCACTAAGTGTCAACCATGAACCTTTGGAATCAACATCAAACAATCAGCCATGATGTTCATTCATTTTCCCATCAACCATGGCCGAATTGTCCTTCAGGTTTGTCTCCAAAGATTGTTTCCTGAAATCTCCAAATCTCCATCTCCACCACGGGGATCGGAGCTTTTTGGCCCCCCAAGCGTTTGGGTTGGTCCACCAGTAGGTTTGACGTCGATACCAATGTGTTATTTGTTTTGGTCTGGGAATCCCAGAAGCAATTTCAAGGGAAAGATTAGCTAGGAGCTATAGCAACCATCAACATATGCAATCCATTATCCCATGATCAGCCATGATTTTCCCATGAGTCTTCCGAGAAATTAATCACGTCATAAAAATTAATCACGTCATAAACATATTCCGTCAAAAATCACTACCATTTACTAGTAATAATATATAATATCCCATTATATTTACATCATTAATATAGTATATTGTCCCATCTTCTGATGAATATAATTCTAGTACATTATCCCAGGATATTGCCATCATTATAGTATACTATCCCATATCATAACCATGATATAGATCATTAATGCGAACTTTAATTGGGACTATAAATATTAATATCCCATAATCACTATTATATCCCATTTTTCAGTGTTTGGATCCATACGAAAAATATCCCATTAATATAGGAGTAATATTATCCAATATAATATACAGTTGGGAATAATTATATATCATATTAATACTGTCATTCATTACTACTATCATTATTAATGGGAACTATTGTCCCCATTACATTAACCATTATACCTCATGATAATACTATTAACTATAACAATATCCCATCAATATTCCCTTTAACTAATAATAACTGGTTGGTGGTTTGGAACATGAATTTTCTTTTTCCATATATTGGAAATGTCATCATCCCAACTGACTTTCATATTTTTCAGAGGGTAGGTATACCACCAACAAGATATGTAATTATTCATAATATCCATGCTAATCACTCGCTAATTACCAATGGGATCCCATCAAATTTTCCTATGATATTATCAATATTCCCATCAAACTATCCCATACATTGGGAATAATCATCCCAACTGACTTTCATATTTTTCAGAGGGGTTGAAACCACCAACCAGATAATAGTATCCCGTATAATTAAATCAATACTGACTAATAATACCAAGTGAACTGGCTTTCATATTTTTTTTAAAGAGGTGTAGGTATACCACCAACCAAATATTATTAACTATCATCATTAACTATCTTTAACTATCATCAACTATCATCATGAAAGTTATTGATATTCCATTCCCAATGAGGAAAATCCCAAGTAGATGTTATCTAATGGCTATCAGAATTAGATAATGGGATAAACCACCAATTTTCCATATTTTCAGAGGGGTTATCCCATCTTTTCCCAACGTTTTTTCGCTAGGAGTGGCTTCCCATGATCGGCCTTGGCGCGCAGAGCGTTGCCGAACTGCATCCTGGCCTGGTCGCCTTGGCGCCGGCCCTGAACCAGGTCTCAGACCGGTGGGGCTGCGGTGCGCTTGGAAAATCCATGGGGAAAATCCTGGAAATTTATGGTGGTTTAACCACTATAAATGGTGATTTAACCACTATAAATGGTGATTTTATGGTGGTTTAATGGTGATCTAAGGGGATTTACTCTCTGGTAATTCAACATAGCTATTGAAAATAGTGATTTATAGTTGATTTACCCATTGAAAATGGTGATATTCCATAGTTATGACAGTTTACCAGAGGGTACTGTGGATGGTTAAGAGATCCTGCACCAGTTGATAGGTGGTAAACATCCCATGATTTTTGTTGGGTTTCAACCATCCGTTTGGTGGTGCAGGAGTTCGCAGCCATCCACATCATGGAAATTATACGAAAAACATGGCAATTATATGGAAAATAATGGCAAATTTAGCAAAATTCCTAGAACAGATAGGCACAGTTTTTGGGGGAACATATGGAATATGATATATGACAGGAAAATTATAGGTATTATTTGTTACAAAATTATATAACATAGCAAAAAGTCATGGAAAACAGAAAACGGACCATGGTATTTTGGGTAACATCAATAGGACCAATGTGCTAGGCTGATAGGATTTTTTTGGTGGGATTTCCATGGAAAAAATCCGGAAAAAAATCCCTGGGGAACACTGAAAGGGTAGCCTCTGGTTATGACTAGCAGTTTGCCATGGTATAGATGGTTCATAGAAATAGATGGAAATGACCTATTTATAGATGGTTTACCTGGCTTTACCGAACTTAAAAATGGTGGATCTTTCCATGGCAAATCTCCGAGGTCTGTCGCTGGAGGTATGTTCAATCTAGGGTAAATCCAAGCAACGTGGCATCACATGATGGGAGAAGGACTTGGGATTATTACCTGGATGATTGGGGATTCTTGGGATTTTATGGGGATGTAATGGGGCAAATATGTATATATATATATATATATATATTAAGTTGAGTTGACCAAACAAGGAATATTTGCAACATGTTTTTTTTAAAGATAAATGGGAAGTGATGATGAACAAGTTGGGGTAACCTGTTTTCAACATACCAATGGTGGCCAGTAGTGCTCCGTTATATTCCTACCCAACAGAGCCGGGAAAATAGTAGCACTATTGCAGTATGGGATGGGTTATATAATTCTGGTTGGTGGTATGGAACATGTTTTTTTCCATATATTGGGAATGTCAGCATCCCAACTGACTAATATTTTTCAGAGGGGTAGGTATACCACCAACCAGTTATTATTAACTATAATCATTAACTATCTTTAACTATCATCATGAAAGTTATTGATATTCCATTCCCAATGGGGAAAATCCCAAGTAGATGGTATCTAATGGCTCTCAGAATTAGTCAATTCACAAACTCAAAGTTCAACGCGTAGAAAAATCACCCAATGGCTTTGGAGCTTCGGATTGGTCGACACAGGAAACAGACAATTCGGAACACCCAATGGTTTTGATAAAAAGCTGGACACCTGGAGATTCCGATATTTGCAGATTTGTGGCTTTGGATTGGGTTGTTCAATATATTAATTTTTAATCATAATTACTATCTAACAACTATGTTTTTTTTAAAAATATGGTAAACCCAATAATGAACCACCCAATTTTTAAAACCAGAAATAGGCAATTCTTGAATGGGGCATTGGATTTACTACATTATCCAAATCAAGTATCGTCTGTACTAAGCAATTTGACTACCCAATTGTAATACTTTGGAGCATAAATATACAAATCATTTACTGGTATATACTTCACATGTTTCCTCTGTTTTCCCATTGCTTACTTGGTGTTTCATCCCACTTACTAAGTAGGTTATATCCTTGCTTATAAGTGGGATAAGTAGGTTTAATCCACTTAAAGCTGGGGTTATAACCTACTTAGTGGGATGAACTACCAAGTATAGTGGGATGAATCACCATGATTTTCCTAGATGTTCTGATGTTCCTATGTTTTTCCCCATGATTTTCCCATTGCTTCTATTTAGATGGGCCATGGGATTAGCGATTCATGGTTAGTAACTGGGGATTTGTTACCCCCAAAAAATCCCAATGAAATAATCCATTTACTAACTAGTTTTCCCTAACTCCATGACCCATCTAAGTATGGAAATTGTCAACCCCCGGGTGGATCGCAGGTGCCTCAACTGGCGAAGCGCCTGAGTTTGCCCAGCTTGACGCAGTTCTTTGAGGCGCTGCTGCCGCTGGCAACGCACCCGGAGGCTGCTAGGACACTGCGGAGCGGTGACCTATTAGTGATCTATATGGTATACATAGGCCTTTGATATACCATCTGGTTATTTAACATAGCCATGGAAAATGGCCCATTTATAGATGATTTTCCCATAAAAAATAAAAACCTCCATTTATAAGGGATTTTCCATGGCTATGTTAAATAACCAGATGGTATATATATATATATATATATGATAGTTATAGCTGATTCATGTTTGTATTTTTGCTATTTAACTGTTGGTGAACCCATCAATAGTCGATCAACTGTTGATCTATATAGGTTATTTTAATAGTTGATGAATTGTTTTTTTCATAGTTATTTGAGTTGATCTATATGTTTAATCATAGTTGATTCTATAAAAAAACGTTCTGGGTCAATTATAGTGACCTCACTGGAATCATGGTTAGGATTTCGGGAATTCTCCCACGGAAAAGCAGTATTTCAGGTGAGTGAATTCATATAATTTGCCCAGATCAATCTATAAGTCAATTTACGGCCCAAAATTTCCAGTGAAAGTCAGCGAAATAATCCCAATGATGGCAATTTATAACCAGTTACAATTGGTAAAGGGATTTAGCTGTATGTCACTCTCATAGAGAAAACAATGATATATGGTATATAAAACAATGATTATCAACTATTTATAATATATTATATAATTATAGATAATATATGATATAGTTATCAATGATCAATAGTTTATAGAAAAGAATCATACGATGCATGATATATGTTTGATCATTATTTTCTCTGGGACTTCTATTTTGGGTGGTATACCCTATTCATCCCCAACTGGATGGATACTTTGATCCTTTAGTTTTTTGTTGAAAATGGAAAAACAACCCAGCAACATATTTTTTGTTGACTACCAAAGATTGACCATCTCTATGTCTCATGATGTCTCATGTAGAAAAGGACTATATACTGATGAATGATTTAATGTGTGTAAAACCATGTCATAAACCATTCCCCTTTATCACTATAAATAGGTTTTGTAAAAAAACATTCCCAGTCATGCGTGGTTTATGGCATTGTTTTACCCATATTATATAAATGAATATTCAATTGTTCGTGATCAATATTAACCATGATATGGTTAGTGAATATTGACATGATCAATATTAACATGGTTACTACCCTGTGGTAAACAAACATAGCTATTGAAAATGGTCATTTATAGTTGATTTACCCAACTTAAAGATGGTGATTTCCCATAGTTATGTAAACGTTTACCAGAGGATACCCTAGTATTGTCGTCATCCGAAAGCCGTCCATGGCATGTGTCAAGCAGAGATTCGGACGGTGACCCGTTTAAAAAAGCCGCAGGATCGTGGCTCCTTTCCTGGCGACGCTGCATGAATTGACGTCCCAGGTGGCAGGCCATCCGAAGCTCATGGCGTTCATCAGCCGCTGTTAGGGGAAATGATGTTGTGAACATATGGTATCCCATTGAATATCCCATTTTTTTAAACCATACATTGATATTTATCGAAGGAAGTTTAGAAGTCAAACTTCCGACAATATGGACAGATGAAAAGCAGAGCAGGGCAGAGGCAGAGAGAAGAGAAAGATTAGAAGAGAGAAGATCAGAAGAGAAAGAGTCA
>Ga0126342_10011922_pt1 | contig 15515 bp, 12 predicted proteins | sample Cyp1metagenome_FD_92528 | JGI IMG/M metagenome (GOLD analysis project Ga0126342, IMG submission 92528) | Coral microbial communities from Lord Howe Island, Old Settlement Bay, Australia - Cyphastrea 1 metagenome | ecosystem: Host-associated > Invertebrates > Cnidaria > Coral ...
AACAATCTAATTGCGGTGTGCTGATGCATACATGTTTGCACAACTTCCCGAATCACCAGAGTACTCGTACGAGCCTGTTGATCAGACATAGTGTGCCAAACCATGTGGCTCGTTGACCCCTGACACACTTGCCTGCTTGTGGAAAGTTGCGTCCCAATCTACTTTGTGCCACAGGTGCTTGTCAATCTTGTCATTGGCTTAGGATCGAATCATACAGATTGACCTTCAACAGTGCAATGATGCTTAGTTTTGGGCTTCCTCAACGTGAATCGTTTTGTAAAGACTAGAATTTTATCAAGTCGTAAAATGGGTTGTCATAAAAAGTCGCATAGTGTCTTTCACCGCGGAGGGTTTGTTGATGACAATTTTAGTCCCAGGTTGGATGTGGCCCACATCAGCCTGGGCCTTAGACCACATTGTGGGCCAGCCGCTAGTGTGAGAAGTTGATGGATGGGTTTATCCCCATGATTTTCCCAGACCATGTGAAAGCTGTATTCCTAGCTGCTGGTTTCAAATTCTTGAGGGGTCTTGTGCCTCGGAACAGTGAACCCCAAATTGATCAAAAAATCTGTCACGTGTTGGAGCTGGAAGCAGCTTGTAAATTGGGCCTCCAACTTCACTGACAACTTTGGGAAAAAATGTGTATCCGACCTATCAATACCAGGTGAGGCCCCACAGTTATAAATTGGTGTATAACCCAATGGTGATTATAGTTTTATCCCCATAAGCCATGGCTACCAAATGGATGTTTCCAGACTTTGGGAAGATCCCAATTTCTTCGTTTCCAAACGCTCACGCTCCACAGAATCAGCGAGGTACTGACACGGTGCGGAAGAGAGTGGAGGAGATCGTAAGGTGAAGCCATTTGTGCAGCTGCTGCGTGTCATGGAGCAGCTCAGCTATATGTCATAGTCAGATTTCAGCAAGAATAATCGATAGATTTATGGCAGAGAATCATGTAGCCCACTAAGGGCTAAGGGTAAGCTTTTCGCTTGGGGTCTCAGGTTGAAAATGAAGAGCCGCCAGACCATAGAATGACAAAGATGATTGCTTTTGGATTGGGAATTCGTCAACAGATGGTTGAAAATTTGAACTATATCTTGAATAATATGTGTTTCCAAGTTGTTGGTGATGTTTCAAACAAAGAAGCCCCGGCAACGTCCTTCCAGGTGTGTTTGCCATGATAATGGCCTGTCACAGATGGTCCATGAGGACACATTTTGAGCCACGCAGATCATACGGAGATAGACTGTAGAGTCAGCAACGACCCAAAGGGTTCGTATCAACCTGCAAACAGGTCTTGTGTTGCTGGGTTTTTTTCCGGACATCTGGTCCGTCTCTCTAACTTTGCTCCGGAAAAGGGTCTTCTCTGATCATATAACTGACTAATCACCCATAGTAACCCCCACATACCTCAAAATAAAATGGATATCCAATGATTCACCATAGTTGATTTTCCCAGCTATAAACCTTTATGTCGCACCGATTTCCCAGCCAAGATGTTTGACCGCTGGGCCAGGTTCACCGCGGATCTTGACGATGAACCCATCGAACTCGATCAGCCCCTCATGCAGGCGCAGTGGTGAATCATGCTTATCCCGGCCGGCTGCATATCCCATCAAAAAATATCAAAAAGTAATGAATAGTACTGGGTACATAATGAGACATTTGAATACATTTGATATTATGAACTAACTATGGTATGATATACGAGAATTACAACAATAGTCTGAAAATAGTGGATCTATCCCCAATCATATGGCCAAATTGGAAATGACACATTCTCCTTTCCATTACACCCTATGGTCTGGCAAACCGACATCCAACGCCAGTTGGAGGCCTCAACTAAGATACTGAAGTGTTTTATTCAAGTTATTTTTCTCAGCCTGAAGAAGTAAACCTTGAAGCCTTGAACTCTTGTTTTTTTGGGATTGAACTTTCTTATCAACATCCAATCATCTACATCACACACGATTGAAAATGAGTTGTTCCACCTTGTGACCCAAAAAGGGTTGATAACCAATCACATTGTCAGTCCCTCATATGGATTTCATATGGCACGTGGTTCAAAAAGTCTTGACTCACGGGGTACAATTCAACTTTATTGACCTCCCAAATTGGATGGGTTTTTCTATGTTTTTTCTATTCATCAGCCATACATCCGCCTTTTCCGGGGCCCAACTTCATCCCCAACTCTCCAGGTGGGTGTGACGAGTCGCACGGCAGTGGGCCTGCGGAACATGCTCAGCGAGGAGGCCACCGTGGCGATTTTCATAGGTAAAGCATCTATAGCCTCTGGTTATGGCTGACAGTTCGCCATGGTATAGATGGTCCATTGAAATAGATGGTTTACCTGGGTTTACCTATTAAAAATGGTGATTTTCCATGGCTATGTCAGTCATAACCAGATGGTAAATCTATGAACCATGGCTTAACCATGGCAAACTGTCAGCCATAACCAGAGGGTATCATCAATTTTGATGGTTTGTGATGGATTACACTGGAGACATTTCGGATGGATCATCTCCAATCAAAAATGTATGATTGAGGTACCAATGGACTCAGAAATGCTGGTCTAATGGAATATCATGTGGATATAATGACATCTATAAAATTGCCTATTGATGGGATAGTTGGGGAATTGATCATGGGATACTGATGGGATATTAACATAACCAATGGATAAAACTGGGGATAAATCCCCTTGTCATCAAACATGGCTGGGAAGCCCGAAGATGGAGGTTTTAGGTCCAAGGGGATCGACCCAAATGGGGGATTTAACGACCTCACTGTTCTCCCGAAGCCTGGAATCATGGTTTTTGGGGAAATCATCCCAAAATGACCCAACTATTCAGGTTAGTGAATTATGATCATTTGCCCAGATATTTGAAGATGTTTTTGAAAGAATTTCTAGGACCAATTCACTGCGTACACCATTCATTTTTGCGGATATGGATCCCAAAATGAGGGTCGATCCATTTGACGTTGATATCTGTGCAGTCAAAAATGGTAAAGCTAGAAGTGCCGACTGCGGGGTGCAGTTGAGGTTCGAATTGTTTATAGCCAAATCTGACCCCCATAAGTTGGGAAGCCCCTGCAACTTTGGTGAATCACATCCAAGTCAAACCCCAACTGCACCTTTTAAGTAGACACTTTTGGAACGTTTGACCCAACCTTTTTGCGGAGTCAACCTCCACACTGACAAGAAAATCTGCTTCTAATCTCCAGCATTTGAGTTCCTTTCACCCACTCAAACCATCGATCTGAAAACATGGTGTTGAAATGTGGTGAACATGTCCCAATCCCCCCATCACCAGGCATCACCAGGTGACCCAGTCCACTTCCACTTCCACTGCCGCAGTTGCCGGGGGTCGATCTGCCCTTCACCTTGATCTTCGACTATCCTTCTGTGGCGTCCATCTCGGCCACTTGGGTGAAACCTACCAGTGGAACCCAAAAATCCCATTGAAAATGGTCATTGTTCCCAGGAAAAAAACGCCATTGAGGGGTATGTATACCCAATTTTCAGACACAGCCAACTGATAATTGTAGAATAATTGTGTGATAGGTGCATGAGTATTCCAGGATTATTCTCATACCAGGTGTAGTTGCATTGCTTCAGAGTTACAATGCGACTACTTATGTTATCTTATAATTCCTTGAGGCGGCCCTTATTTGGGGTGGAGTTTGATACTAGAACGGGAAACTTGGAACCTGTCCATAAAACTTGGAGATTGGTTGCCTCCATTGAGCAGTTGAAGATACAGATACTGTATGACAGGGATTAAAGGTCGCCAGATCTTTGTCATAGTAACTGCCACAAGTGTTTTTGGTGTCTAATTGCATCAGCCTCGAATGCCTAGTTACCGAAGCTCTGAAAAATAAAGATCATAGACTACATGCCATAAATGATTTGAGATGTTCTCCTAGTCCTTGTCAGGTGGTTGGTTTCTACCCGCCACAGCTACAACTCGGATTGCCTTTTTTAAGGCTTCGGACTCACTGATTTTTGTTGCCCCGGACCCTTAACGCATCCACCACTGCCATGGGGGGTATGAAACCCACTGGTGCTGTTGATCCATCCATTTGGCACCCCAGCCGCCAAGGATCACGTCATGGTCAGGGCCCCAGTGATGACGTGGCTGAGTTCACCACCTGTGGTAGCCTGGTACCGGTTTTCACAAAGCCAGGTCCTGAAATCCCAGGGATCAGAAGCTGCCAGTCTTTTTCTAGTGGAAAAATATCCCAATTCCAGCAGTCACAGCAATTTAACAAGGATCATACTGTTGAAGTCTCGGCCTTCTTCAACTTCTCTTCGTTTGGGACGAGTTTTTGGGAGTTAGGATCTAGGGACCGCTCAAAAGTATGACTCTATGAAGCTTCCCCTCAGTATATCCCAGTTACCATCTGGTTATTTAACATAGCCATGGAAAATCATCATGTTTAATAGGTAAACCCAGGTAAACCATCTATAAATGGGCCATTTTCCATGGCGAACTGTCAGCCATAACCAGAGGGTTCATGGGATCGCCCCAGTATGCAGCTGCCGTTATGATTCGGCCCGACCCATCCCAGGTCAGTGCTGTGGCTGTGAACCACCCCAAAAAAAACATAAACCCATTGATACCGACAACGATCAAAAAAACTCATATTCACCACTATTAACCATGATTAATGATTAACCACTATTAACCAATGATTATTAACCATTATTAGCCCATAAAAAGAAATATGTTAACAACTACTATTCACCCATTAAAAAAGAAAAAAAACTGTATTAACCGTAGTGAACCACTGGATTCCAGAGCAACTCCCAAGGACAGCTTGGGTGCGGTTGGCTGAGAGGCGCTTGCTCTCCGCAGCTGCGTGCTGCGTGGGGTGCGGTGCTGTGAGGCCACTTAGGGAATCTTTTTGGATACCAAATAGGTGGTATAAACCATGCCCAAATGGGTGGTTTAGTATTGTTTTACCCACAGTAACCGATATTGGGGAGATGGTGATTTCCACATGTTCATAGGGATTCATCTATAGTAACCCCCACAAAGATACCGAAAAGTGGTTCAGTTTCATGTTTATCACAATTTTGGAATGGGCATCTTTTTTGGGGGATAGCCGCTATAGAAACAGCTGGGGATGTCACCCGCCAAAATTGACCCGGAGAGGGTTACATAAACCATAAATCGATTGGTGGTTTCAGCCACTTTCATATTTCAGCGTGTATGCATGCAGCAAGATTTACCGAAAAGTTTCAATTTAGGAACTTAGTGAAGATGTTCGATCACGTTCACACTTTTTGATCCCTCCTCACCGATGAACAATCAGGGTGTTGGTTTTGCATGTCGTTGCACACTGGGGGTCAATGATAGCAACCAAAATCAACCAACAATCCCTTTTGGCCTCGCAGCCGGCCGCTATCTTCCAAGGGGGGCAACATGGGTCCTGTCTAGGTCAACTTCAGGAAATCTTCCTACTCAACTTGATCTTGACCGGTAAATTCTGGCTTAGAAGCGTGAACTGCTTGAACCTATGACGCCACCAGACTATTACTAATTCTGTGGAAACAACAAGTCATGTTCCACTTCTTAATCTTCGTACATCGGCGTTGTTTGTTTGGCCACTGCGCAATCCGACTCGCCAAAAAAAATGTCCGAGGGGGGTGCCATTGGGCTATTGGGGTAATGGTGAAGCCAACCATTGGTAATTTCATCGACGATGCTGAATGTAAGGACTGTAAGGAATATTGGAATCGTGAATGGTTGATCAATCCAAAAATATTGAACCATTGATGGAATATGGTGCATGTTATCAAAGGTCCATCATTCCCAGGAGGTACAATGGTAAACCCACAGAACGCAATGTTCTGCCTGGTAAGACCTGTTTCGGGCTGCGGCTCAAGATGCATTGAATTAAAACGGAGATTCGAAGAAAGCAAAGGTGTTGCCACATGCAGATGCCACATGTGGGCGGTCCATCTGACTGGTTCTCAATTTTGAAGAGTTGGAAATGAGTTGACGCAACTTTTGCGAATCCAACGCTTGGGAGTCAGGGCATTTGCCGATACTTCACAGGATATCAAACATGACACAGGACTCACATGACCTCAAAAATGTGTTCTCTTCTGACGTCACATGCATTTCGGGACAAAAAAAACTTCCACCAGCATGACCTGAGTGTGGTGGACGCTGGACCCTGGGGATTTCAACAAAGGACCTAGAATCTGATTCTGAGCATCAGGAAAATCAACAGAGAATCAATGCCACCAGAATTCATACTTTTCCCATCCAGAAATCTGCAAAAAATCCTTTTTGTTTGCCATGGAGGGCTTACAACAGCTCTTGGAATCCCCCGACTCCCTGATCTTTGCGCCTCTCTTAGAGGTGGACGACTGGATGTTTCGTCTGTTTGTTGCCGTTACCCATGGTGGTTATCCCTGCCCTTGGGAAATCTCAGTGGTTTCAGGGGAAAATTCAGGAAAGTCATGTGTAAATGAATTTGTGCTTTCTGGTGAAGGATTGGATGACCATGACGGGGTTTATTGTAAGTGGATGTACTCTGTTAAAAAATGAATTAGTGGCCCCAAATCCCTACACCTTCAGCTTGCTGCCGTCTCAACTTAATCGTTTCCTGCTCGGCATTGGAGGGTCTATCGGATAGCAGTAGAACGCAATGGAACTGGGGTAATCTGGACTATCTAAAGGGTTGACATCTTGAGAAGTAATTTAATTTGCAGAGCGCCCGGCCCTCAATTTGGGTTTGAGCTGTTTGGATGTGGGTTCACTTATTTTCACTTCTTCCTAGGAAAACTAAGTTACTTTGCATCTAAGTCATCCAATCTATCAAAAAAGCCAGGGATGTGTTTTCAGGTTCAAACCAGCTGCGCTCTTTACTGGCAGACCATTCGCAGGATATGCGGTTGGCGGCTTTCATATTCTGTCCCTACTCCGATATCTCGGATCTTGGGTCAATTCAGAATCGCTGTTGAAAACCTCCAGTACCCTCTGGTAAACTAACATAACTATGGGAAATCACCATTTTTAAAGGGAAAACTCACTGTAAATGGCCATTTTCCATAGTTATATAAGTTTACCAGAGGGTATCCATTTTCCCCAGGTTTCACGTTTTCCTGTCCTCATTCTGGAGCGATCTCTTCCAAATTTTCAACTCGAGCAGGTCTCTCCATTGGTGCAGGGTTACATCTCAATGTCATCGCAGCTGCAGGCATGCCCACAGGCCACAAGAATGGGGATTGGGCCCTATGGCGCTTTAGCATGGAGAAGAAGCCACAGATTTGATTTTCGAAAACCCAAAAAGCTTGGAATGGGCGAACCCAAATCGATTGCAGAGAGCCCATGGATTCATGGAAAAAGCTCCACGCAATGGTTGGAGCCCCCAAGTCCCACAGTTTTTAGGCTGTCGATGGATTGCCTAGTGAAACCGGATTCCAAAAAACTGCGGAGTCTGCAGTTTCCTGATAGAATTTGATGTTGGAGATTGTTTGATACATCTTTCCAAGGAAGATGATTCCCAGTTGTCTCGGCAGGAAGATTTATTGAAGCTGGGCCAGCTTTTGGTGGCCCGTTTCTTCAATGAGCCTTTGATCAATTGTAAGGGGGGAAAGGCCTCTTTCGCCAAAATTGACGGCCCCTTGATGGGATGTTTGATGGCAGCCATCAAAATTCAACAAATTTTATAAAAGCCTTTGGAATGTCCCCATCAACCAATGTTTGTCACCATGTTTCATCAATTTCTGTAAATCATCTCCACATCAAATTTGTGTTCCACTCCATCAGAACACATCCTGAAGGGTTTCAAAGCTGACATCCCATCCTGCGATGCTCCAGATTCATCGAGGATACCAGCCATGTTCTTCCACCGGTTCCATGTGGTTGCCATCCTATGGATGGCCTCAACGGCCATCCGTTTTGATGTTTTTTTGGAGCTCAGGAGTGTCTTCAACTGCAACGAGCACTGATGGATTTGCAGTCGTCTATGCCCAGCATTGAGCCGCAATTTAGCTGCAACTCTTTGGGGACGGTTTAGTAAGAGGGAGCTGGTTGGATCTACAAAGAGGGGTCGTTTTCAGTTTACAACCATCCAATCTTGATACCCTCTGGTAAACTAACATAACTATTGAAAATGACCCAGTCGAAATAGTGGTTATTTTCCCATTGAAAACGGTGGATCTTTCCATCGTTTTTCGTAACAGTTTACCAGGCCGGGTATATTGAAGGTTGATGAGGGTTGATCATTGCCAGGTTGAAACCACCTCACCATACTGGAGGTAAAAAAAATAGGGGATTCTATCAAGATTGATCCGGAAATCAGCGTTGGGAACTTTCTATTAGGACTTATCCAGAGGAGTGTATTTAAAAAAACGATATCCGATAGCCCATCACAAATATAAATCAACCATGCTACGATCTATTCCAATCTACATCCATAACGTATCCCATTGGTATTCCAAACATTTGACATTGTGATCTCCGAGCCTATGGGATGCAATGTCAATTTCTCCCAGGCAACGTGCTGAGGACTCTTTTTTTTTCGCGTGCCGGAGATGTCCTGTGGGAAGCTGGAAGCCAACAGAACAAACATGTGATTTTCTCAGCGTAGGTGGAACCAAATCATTAATCAATAATGTCATTAACAATCATGACTCTTCATGAATGATTGAATGATCAATAATCATGAATATCACCCACTATCCCAATATCCCACTATTAACCATTATGAACCACCAGTTTTTTTTTGACATCACTGACTAGCGTCCCAGCCATGCAGGAGGAAGGTCAGATTGCCTTGCGGGCGCAGGTGCGAAGTGACGATGATTGAACTCAGCTGGGGGGTTCAATGGTCATACTGTGGCTACTGTCTATACAAAATAGGTCATGATGTTGCTGGAGAACACAAAAACAGATACTGAATGTATCTTCAAACTCGGTCCCAAATGGCATAAATAATGACCAACTGATGGATGGAAACTCGGTCAAATTTGGGATCATTCCATACACAACATACAGTATCTTTTGTTTGTTGTGTATGGAATGACCCCAAATGACCAATTGATGTTGCTTCGAAGGATCCCGGATATCATCGACGCTACTGTCCTGTTGAAATGGCAAATTGCGGTGATGTCCATCATGTTTGGACAAAACCAATCGAGAACCATATAGAAGCTCCCAAACAATTTTCAAGCCATAGAACCATATAGAATCCTTTTTGAACCTCACAGTTTTCTAGTTTTTGTTGCTATGTTTTCTAGTTTTGGTTATACCATCGTTGAACCTGCAACGCTTTCTTCGACATGCGGAGGTGCCGCTGGATGTGACACTGCAACAGGTGGGGATGGCCAATTGATTGGTGGACCCACATGAAAAATTGATTGGTAGATATGTAGATATTGGTATAGATAACTCACTATATGTAGTATTAAATTAATATACATTTAATATGTTTGACATATAACTCTATTATTGGTATACATGTGTATATATAATATATATAATTATATGGTTTTTTGATATGTATAGCCTATATAGCCTGTATAAAAAATAAAGAATTGGAAGCAACCACCAATCCTGGCAGAACCACCCAGAGATGGCCGTTCCATCCTTTCTATCCTGCGTGGGATGATTGGTTCCTCTTGTCTTGGTTGTTGTGGGATTGGGTGAAACCACCGTAGTTGAAACCTGAGTAGGAAAAATTGAGCATGTCTACATCTACAAGTGCATCTACCTATACAGAGGTAGATCATAGTATACCCATATGTATATGTATATGTATAGGTATATGTATATGTATATGTATGTGTATATATATAGTATCTACACATCGTCACTAGAGATCAATATGCAAACATATGTGCATGTTATGTGCATTATGTGTACACATATAATTTATACGCCATATACAGACTAGACCCAATCATAACCATCTCCAAAATCCCATGAACTGCCATGAACTGGATGGTAAATCCCATCGATTTATGGCCATAAACCATAAGACCATTCAGAAATGACATCCATAAATAAACCATCAATCCTGGCCATAAAGCATTCATAGATCTGGGGATGGGTCAAAACCCTGGTACCTAGTGAACCCCAAGTCATAGCTGGGTTAAAATGGATGTGAATAACCCACTAAAAATGGTATGTATAGGTATTGACCCATCCCCATTAACTATAGTTATATCTGCCATAAACCATAGTGAAATTGGAGTTATTGGCACCAACTTAGCTAACGAACTGGGGCACCATCCTGTATGAAATGATAGATTTATTTCTCATCCCAAAAATCTCGACCTAGGGCTGCTCGCACTGCGCGGAGTCGACTCAGCGACTCCGCCGCATGGAGGAAGAGTTGCGGGAGATGCAGGCGCCGTGAATTTGGCGAAAAACAAACTGGAAAAGCTACAGTCATTGGATTGGTTTGGGGGAAATGTTGCAGGAAAACCCTATATTTGATGGTAAAAACCATTAAAAACCTATGGTTTCCTGATTTTCCCGAAGCAATGGACCAATCCATTGATATGGAGAAACCTCAGATGGGGGTACAATGATGGCCAGATCCTCATTAGGGTCGCTTACCAGTGGCACTCTGGTACCCAGCGATACTTTCGGCCAGGAAAGGGCGGCCATTGGTCGCAGCAACGTGACCCCGCGAGAAGTACTACAGGCGCGGCGTCATTTTCGCTGGCCTTTTTATGGTTGGTTGATCGATGGTTCACCTTCCACCAACGATGTTTGGTACCCTCTGGTAATTTTTAACATAACTATGGAAAATCACCATTTTTAATGGGTAAATCCACTATAAATGGCCATTTTCAATAGCTATGTTAAATTACCAGAGGGTAAATGATGATGAAATAAATTGAAATACCGAAGCAATAGCCCCTTTATTGTTACCAATTTAGATACCAATTTTGGACATGATTGCTTTTCGGAGCCCTGGTGCAGTGCTCTGGCCAGCTCAGGGATGACAAAGGTGTAGATGGTCCGAAGGTTGCAGGTTCATCAAAGATGTGCAGCGAAAACTGAAGAGTCACTCATGGCGGTGCATGCCACCAAATCTGCAAAAACCAGGGGAAAAAAAATGATGACCATGTTGGATCCTTTCGGAAAGAGCAAAAGAAGGGTCCAGAAAAAGTATTTGGTATGCAGAAATGGATTGAAGTTTGAAGTGATATACATTCCACAGAAAATCACATCGTGGTATCAACCGATTATCAAGCCAACAGAAAGAAAGCTGCCCCGCTATGGCAGGTTCCTGTGGATCCTTCGTCTTCCCTGGGAGAGGAGCCTTTCCGATTCCGGGAGCGGAATTCTGGGTGATTTTCATTCACATGTTTTGAGATATTCAGTTTAGTCTATTAATATATTGATACGATTGGTCACAAGCAGAATCATGTGTTAGCTTATGTTGGTTATGTTTACATATGACTATAGTATAAAAAAGTCAGTAGCTGCTATAGCATGAGTATAGCATGAGTATGTTTAGGACCGACTAGAGTCAGACCGCAATCTCATGGCCTCCACTGGATGGGGGCGGATTCCGCAAGCTGCCTAGCTGCTGTAGCAGTTGTAAGTTGTGAGGCTGATATGTCTCGGGAAATGATACATAAATCATATATCTACATCCATTAGCCTTCGGCAAACATGGCATATGGCATGCTGGTCAGGGAAATCCACCATTTCTCTGTTGGCTTTCGACATTGCATCGAAACTGGGTGGTTTTTGTCCATGTGGAGGTTCCAGTCCACAGACGGTCCCGCGTTGAGTCCCACATCGCATATTCAGCTGGTTGGTGGTGACTGGAACCATGGAATTTTGAATGACTTTCCATATTAATAGTGTTTTATAATTGTTAATAATGATAATCAATGATTAATATATCTGGTTGGTTGTGACTGGAACCTTATGGAATTTTAGATAATTTTGAATGACTTTCATCCATCATATTGGGAATGGAATGTCATCATCCCAACTGACGATTCGTAAGTCATATTTTTCAGAGGGGTAGGTTGAAACCACCAAAAAGATAGATATTCAGCCATTGGACCATCGAAAAACACCATGAATCTAGGGCCGATGTTTGAGGCGCCGCTCCTGCTGCAGAAAAAGGTGTGGTTCTGTCAGAGCTGGGTCTGGTTCCCTACCATACTGCTATGATACCCTCTGGTAAACTAACATAGCTATTGAAAATGACCATAGAAATAGTGGATTTTCCCATTGAAAATGGTGATTTTCCATAGTTATGTAACAGTTTACCAGAGGGTAAATATTTGTTCATATTAGTTCAGCCAATTTTCACCACAAAAACCACAGGATTTAGGATGGATGGCCCACAGGTTGACATATCGTCGCTCATCGTGAAGATTCCCGACGTGGATGTTGCTATTCCACGCTTATATAAACATATTACTATGCACGCATGCATCAATACATCCATACCTACCTACCTAACCTACCTACCCTACCTACCCTACCCTACCTACCCTAACCTACCCTACCCTAACCTACCCTTACCTGCCTACCTCCTCCATGCATGTAACCGGCTTACAAGATTATCAGTACTTCTTGCTTTTTGCCCACTTACTAACTCCATATATCTACATCTTTAGTTGTAGCACTACCCACTCAGACATTCGTCCAGGCAGCGGTGGTGGTGCAATCCGCCTGGCGTCGGCGAGCGGCGCAACTGCGTTCTTTGACCCATTGGAGGTATCGTTGAAAATAGGGACATCAATTGACATCAATGCCCCCAAGAGGAACTGACATTTAAATTTTGAACATGTGACGATAAAGTAGCGGATTTTGGGCTGCTTTTTGGAGAAACAATGACAAACCTATATGGTTTTAGTTGGGTCAAACTTGGATGTGCCAGCAAAATGTGGATGTGCAACACGTGGGAATGTATGAGTCAAAAAGAATGACCTGAGAACCCAGATCAACTGGTCATTTTGAATCACAGATCAGCCATCTCCTTTTGACGTAATTATACCGAAGATACTCTGCTAAATAAACGTTCAGCCGTTTACCTTCATGTTTGTTTGGCTACTATCCGGCGGCCAAATCCAAATCCCGACAAGGAAGTAGTCAAATGTACTCCCAAAAGAATATTTAACACTGCAAACTTAAGGCATATCCCCGTATTCAACTTGATTCGAGCCCAAAAGTCCCCAAACAAAAATCCCACCAATGTTCCCAAATTTATCCCAGACCTCTCCCCCAGAATATATTCCAACCAATGTGTATGTGTATATATGTATACATATATATATACATATATATATATACACAAATATATATATACATATATATATACATATATATATATGTATATACATACATATATATATATATATATATATATATATATTCCATCATACCCCCATCATATCCCTGTTTTTCTCTCATCCCAGGCTTTGAGGATCACCTTTTGAGCCTGGTTTTCCCGGGGACGTGCCTTGGCCGCGGCGAACCGGAAAATGATGGGAAAATCGTGGTCAAAACCAGGGAAAATGATGGGAAAATGGGTTGAAATCCATATGGCAGTGTGTCAAAACCAATAGTACCCCTGTAGTTCACATCAAAATAGCTGGTAAATGGATGTGAATAACCCACTAAAAATGGTATTAATAGGTATGACCCATACCCATATGTTTCTGGGAAATGTTGGGAGTTGTTGGGGAAGGTGTGCGGAAAATGCTGGAAGTCAATGGAATGTCGCTGTGTTTCTTTTCGTTCTTCGCATGGGCGATGCCATCCATTTGGCTCCATTGATCCAAAGCGACAAGAAACATGTTGAAATCCCCGGTTTTGATGGTGAAGTGCCCCGTTTGGGTGGATAAAGCACACTTCTGTTGAGTGTTCGTTGATTTTATGTCGGCGATTGACCCTTTTCTGTTGGTTTTGGTTCTCAACCCACCATTTTGGTTTCTGGAATCCCGGTGTTTGTTGGTAATTGTTATTGAATAAAATGGGATCTTTTGGTGGTGTCAATCCTTAATTATCAAATATTCGGATCCCAGATTTAGTTGAGAAATCCTGTCCTATTTGTCTCCATGTTTGGTGCATAGTCCCCATCTTTGGGAGTGAAATCCCCCCAAAAAACGTCCGTTTTGATGCCAGGGCCGCAAGGCCTTCAGCACCTCCCGCCACCATAAGCGCAGTTCGCCTCGTCCAGGCTAGGGCGTTGGAGATATCTCAACTGGGGAAACTCAGCATCCAAAATGGTGCTTTGTGATGGGGATATTTCGTGGGAATCTAGGGCTGATCGAGCATGGTTGGCTCCTTATCAACTTGAGCCATAATTGGGAATATGTCATATTAAGGTAAATACCGGAAATAAATGGAAATAATAGAACACTAATAGAACACATTTTATACCTTGAATGTTTGTTGCCGTCTCGGTGTCATCATGGCTTTTTGGCTGGCAAGTCCCCAGTCATGGAAGGCAGTTTGCTGGGAAAGTCATGGAACTAAATGGTGGAATTTTCCAAAACTGGAATTTGAAATCACCTTAGAACGTGGAACAAAGGTGGATGAAAGTTCAACTTGAAAGGAGAGTAACCCCAGTTTGCTGCAATAACTGACTGGCAAATCCATTCACCACGCGGTCACCCGTTGCCCTTGTACAATCAGTGGTTTACCTCCCTAATCTTGTTGATCAATATACCATTGGCGATTCCTCACATTAAATTAAACCTGTTGATGGGAATTAAATGGGAAAACCGGTCATCCCAGCTTTGATTGATACCAATGTTATTGCAAACCATCATAAAGTTCTATGCCCGGATCTACATAGGAGTTCTGGTTATGTCATAGTTTACAGTCAGTAATTGCAGAAAAACATACAAAACATATACTAATAACTCATACATGTATTAGAAAACGATTGCAAAGTCTTATTCGCATTGCCGATCTTAGCTGCAGAATTCTGACATCTTAGCTGCAGCTTCGTAGATCATCCCATATTCCGCTACACTTTTTGCTACTTTCTGGTAAATCAAACATGGCTTGCTGGAAAATCCATCATGTAGTTCGATGATTCTGCCAGCAACAAGCTTCCATTAGGTTGGGGACTTGCCAGCCATGTTTTACCAGATCCATCTTCATCCACATGATATCTTCACAAAACATCATGGCATTTCATGGCGATTTATCTCCATCTTCCACCAAACATTTCCCCTGAAGATGGGTTTCCCCAGTTGAGATGATATCTCCCGGGTTTCAACGCCTGGATTTCCCCTGAAGCCAGGCCTTGCTGCGCCGCGTTTGGCGCTCCTTGCGTCGGAGGGGCTTGGACTTCGAGCTGGCCTATCGATGCGCTGATGAAGGCGAATGAACCTAAGGTATTTTTAAAAAAAACGGTTTAAACCATAGGTGATGAAACTCATGTTCCTGTTCACAGGGGTTTGTGAAGCAAATGAATTAAGGGGCCGCGGGCATAATGCTCAAGTGAAAAAATCCGAGGGTCCCCCATGGTCGACGCACTCAACTGGGTATCGCTAGCTG
>Ga0126342_10011923_pt1 | contig 15515 bp, 14 predicted proteins | sample Cyp1metagenome_FD_92528 | JGI IMG/M metagenome (GOLD analysis project Ga0126342, IMG submission 92528) | Coral microbial communities from Lord Howe Island, Old Settlement Bay, Australia - Cyphastrea 1 metagenome | ecosystem: Host-associated > Invertebrates > Cnidaria > Coral ...
CCAAGGGCGCCACCCAGTACCATAAGTGCCACGCCTGCCACGCAAAACGACGGTAGATGTGAGTTTGTGCCACGCCTGCCACGTGAAACCAACGTGAAACCAAGGTGGATGTCAGGTTGTGCCACGCCTGCCACGCAAAGTGCCGCGGTGTCATTTGGGTATGTGTTAAGTTTGTGTGTGTGAAGTTATTGTATGTGAAGTTATTGTAAAGTTATTGTATGTGAAGTTTGTGTGTGTGAAGTTATTGTATGTTACGTTTGGGTATGTGAAGTTATTGTATGTGAAGTTATTGTATGTTAAGTTTGTGTGTGTGAAGTTTGTGTGTGTTAAGTTTGGGTATGTGAAGTTATTGTATGTTACGTTTGGGTATGTGGAGGCGGCGGGCGGCGGGAGGAGGAGGAGGAGAAGGCGAAGGAGCCCGGGATACAGAATCAAAAACAAGAACCCCACACAAAGATGTGGGGAAAAAACATGGAAATTCAATGGGAAAATCATCTGTAAATGTGGGAATGGTCCATTGCCACGTTTGATTACCAGAGGCTATGGTTTAGCTCTGATGTTTTTTTTGGTCTTGCGGCTGGTTTTTTTGCTGGGTAGAAGTTTGATGCAAATTCAGCGTTTGTTTTTTAAAACTGCTATCTCAGATTGGCGACCGACGTGGGCACAGATCTGATGGTCGAGTAAGTTGATTACTGAATGTCAAAGGCAAAGGATGGTGCCATTCCCCTCCGACACGGGGTCTAGCTGGGCCGTGGCATCTGGAAGACATGTATGTTCGAAGACTTAGCTGTAGAACTTGCCGAGCCAAAACAAGATATAGATATAGATGAATTTGGAACATTTTTTGTTAGAGGCACGTGTTTCAAACTATATGCATGTGCAAATGAGTATGCATATGTGTTTCAGGTCAATGCAAATTTTCAAAGAATGTATACATTGGCCAAATAAATGCAAGAATATGAATCAAAAGGAGGTACCTGAATCAACAAACACCAGGTGTATTCACCATTACTCACCTTCAGAATGAATGCATTTCCCGATAAAACGACGGCCGGCTTTGTTTCGTAAAGACGAGGTCGGTACATGACCCATCAATCTGCTTGGATGAGCAGAACTACATCCAGTGGTTAGGAGAGAGCAGTTCGGAGCTAGGGGTAGCCATAGTCCCAAGATGTCCCAAGAGAAAATGGGCAGGCCCGCGGAGCCAACCACATGAGAATGGGAATGTGATCGAAAGTGAGAGTGAAACCTTATGAATGGCTTTTTTCATGGCTGCTGGTATGCCAAAGCAATCAAATCAACCTTGGAATTTCAAGCAGCAGACATTAGGCATTCACTTTCCCGAGGACATGACACCACCGGATGGTTGGTTGCTGGTTGGAGAATGATCTGAGGACAGTTGTTCTCTGTTTCAGCTTGGCCTTTTTTTTATGTTCAGCCTAGTTCTGTATCAACATGTATCAACAATTTCTCAGCATTTCGGAGGACATTTCTTGGCTTTGCTTAATTGAGCCCTGGCAGGTTTCTGATCGGTAATGCTGTGTCATAATCGGTATGATGGTGACAGCTAGTACTCATTATTGACCATTACAATGCCAATTATTTGTTTTGACATAAATGGTGACATAGTAAGCCAATTAGCTAAAAAAATGCATTGTATCTTACTCTTCTGCTATGCAAAAGATTGAACATTAGCTCCAAGATGGTACCAGAGATTCTGGCCAAGAAGCAGCGCATCTCATTTTGCTGTGGTCCATGTGCAAATACACAATCTTTGCTCCAAAATGGTGGTATTGCAATGCGAGAGATTTGGGTTCCCAGCTTGTTTTGTTTTGGCTTCTTGGTGGTTGCTTTGACAAGAGTCAACAACGCCAATCATCAAATCATTCTTGGGCCCAGTGTTACTCATCAGAAGTGTTACTACTCACCTCATGGCTGCTATTCCAAAAACTGTTCCGTCATATTCCATTCAAAGAATTCGCTTCCATACCGAAACATTCAAACGCATTCGTTTCTTTTCATTCTCTTCCATTGCAGTCTTACGATTGTCCATACCAGTGCCATCTCTTGGGGTATAGCTGTGGCACTTCCGATGCAAAAGATTCCGAAGCATTGTGGCAAAATTCACCCAATTCAAACCCATTCCGAAAAGAAGCAAGCACATTCAACACAATTCAAAAACCTTCAAACAAATCAAAAAACAACACCATTTGAAAAACACGGAAACATTCAAACGAAAAAATCAAGCGTCCTGTGACCTTCTTCAACCAAGAGCATTCAATGAACATCAGTAACATTCACAAACAAAATAAACATCCAACACAGCCAAAAAAGGCATTTGGGACAGCCAACACATGTCTAATGTCTGGTTCTCGAGCTTGAAACACCATTCCCAACCATTCTTTATGTTCTCTCAAAGCTGCCCTGGTTCAAAAATTGATGGATTTTGAATTTGGAATGTCTCTATCAAGGCTCATGAGTGCCCCTCGCAATGACCACTGCGCTCTTCTTGTCATGAAGATCAACTTAGGTATGACAGCCTTTGCACTGTGCCGCGCTCGGAGATTCCGGAACCACTTGCCCGGTCGCCGCTTTATAGAAGATGTTTGGTTCAAGGAACGAGGAATTGCGCTCTATCACTCACTCATGGCCTTGCGCTATGGCAGGGCCCGATTGCTAGGGCGGATGTGGTGCGAAGGTAGGTGGTCATGAGCGTATCTCACGCACGCAACTGTGAACGCGCAAACGCGCTTTGAAAGGCGTTTCTTTTTGTTTGCGCGAGCATTGTCGTAGCTTTTGGGGGCCTTCTTGGTCTTCGCCCCGAAAGACTTTCAACCATTTTTTGGCGCGCATTTTGACAAAGAAATGATTCGCGAGAGGGACCAAGACAAAGTCAACAATTGATTTTTCAAATTGACTTGATGAAGCCCAGTCTGACTGCTAGGTTTGTTTCCTCTTCCGTCCATTGGTAGGGACACTTGCCAGGTATGGCGCTTAGTGGCCCGATTTACTTCAGCAGAGCGTCAGAAGCTCAAGGGGTTGCGCCTTGTGGGGAGGACATAGACATAGCCCATGCATGGTGTTTGGTGGTGTAGTGGTTGTAGTAGGATTCTGGAAATATGTTCTTTCAAATGGCAATGAAGGAACAATGATTTCCGGAGCCCAGCGCTCATCCAAGCTTCATGCAAACAGCAGAAGGGGGTGACAGAAAAACTGTTTTATTTAATTTGTTGGACAGGCGGTGTTGAAAATCGCCTATACCCACAATCTGAGAATGCTATTCAAACCTTTTCACGGTCACCATCTTTCTTTTGGAGTCATGTAGCGGATGGTTACCACATTGTTGAAGATTTGGCAATGCAACGCCTTTGCTGCAGGACGCCACCATCTTTTAACAACATCAGTTTTCCAGCAAACCTGTTGAACTTATTGGTTCGCACATACTTCTAGCATTCCCAGCTCCCAAAGCAGCCTGCTCATTTCTGAGACCCACGCTGATGTCCAAATTGGGAAACCGGAATTTCATAGCCAGCGCATACAGGGTTCTCGTAGATTGTCATTGCAACCATGCCCTGGGTGATCAGATTGGCCCTGGCCCCAAAATTGTAGATTGAGACAGTTGTCAGGTTGAATGTTTTAAACCTTCTGGTTTCCATGGATACTGGTGTACGCATTTCACTCCCGAAATCAAAGGTGATTCGTGGGAAGCCCGCTGGTGGGATCATCCATTAGGTTTGTACACAAGTCACAGAAGCTTCGCTGCTTGCTGTTGTGCCCATGGGCGGTTTGAATCCATTTTTTAACAGATGAGGATCGCCACTGCTTAATTTCAGGCCCCCTGGCTGTGATGTTCATGCAATCGTAACATTCGGAACGAACCAGATTCACAAAAGTTTAGGCACGGTTTTTCCTGCTACAAGAATTTCGCTTGGTCCGTAAGCCACGTTGCGGGTTAAACCCTTCAGCTACACGTCTCGAAGCCTGGCAACGCAGTAAGTTGACTTTGAAGCCAGGAGGCATTTTGTCGATTCAGTTTGGTTTCCGGTAGATACATATATTACTATTGCCTATAGCTACAGGGGCGCTTTGGTTCAGGGCAGCGTTTCTTATTTTCAGTTTCTGTGCATCTCCCTCGCTATAAAGGATACTTGGGTGAATGTTGTTTAGGTCTCCCAAGCCAGTTTTATTGTTACAGATCCGTTGTGGTCGTTTGTTGGTAAATCATATCTATATCATATCTTTGACATGTCGCTTTCGATCTTTACACCCCTTGCTTCATGTAACTTGATCACTCCATATTTTGGGTTTCGCTCATGGCAGATGTTGGAATGGTGTTGGCGTTGCTCGTTTCATGCCATGGCAAGGTGATTGCGCTTGGTCTACTATTTGTTGCTCTGGAGCTCTGGCTCACATGATTGGCTGCTTTGTAGTCACAAATCTGTTATAAGCAAGTCACCAAACTTGATGACGCGAGAGCTCGACAACGATGGATCAACACCGCTGCATCTAGCGGCTGCGACAAAGCCATGCCTCCAACTGCCATGCGTTGCTGCAGTCTTGACGAAGCTGGAGGCGCCGAGGTGTACAGACCAATGCAAAACCAGGAAGGGGAAAAGACGGTCCTATAAGCATTTTGCGCAAAGCAACGCGGCTCCGGGCCATAGCTGCCAGCACCGGGGCGCTTTAACAACAGAGGCGCTAGCCGCTAGCCATCGCTTTAATTCTTCAAATGCGGTAAAGGTCAGATTCAAAGATCAATGTCGCTCTTCTCTTTTGGCAAAGCTTATCAGATGTAATTATGGCACGGTGTATCACTCTGCCCTTTTCAATGAATCTTGGCACCGCAAGTACGCACGCATACAATTTTGAGGAATGAAACTGCGCACAAATGCAGCCCGGCTGTTTGCAAATAATTTATTCGTCCAGCGGGAAACTAGGAAGTAGCACAGTTCCAAGGGTCTCCGGCCCGTGCTTTTTTTGCCATGGGCCAACCCAGCCATCCCCCTATATATATAATATTTTTTGTTTCGTTTTCCTGGCTGAAGCCTGGAAGTTCACGTTCATTGCTGAACCCAGCCGCTGTCCTTGGCACAGCCTTGCGACAGGTATGGCCCTATTAGTGGGCAGGATTTGTCCCAACAGCAGGCCGGCAACTCCATTGGTCACCTTCTGTTTTGTGTATGATTTTGCTTAATGCCCCCAGCAAATCCGGAGCTGGGTGCAGAGGCAGGGCTACATGGCAAAACCGATCCTTATTTGGGCAAAACATAGCGTCAAATAGTAGAAAAAAAGGCCTGTGACGGTCCAATGTAAGAATAGCGCACGAGGAATGTGGGCGGTTTGTTGTTGCGAACCGGCGTCCAAAAACATGCCTGGCATTGGTGATTGTGGATGCGGTTTGAGTTGAGCCCTTTTCCGTCAAAGTCTTCTGCCGAAGCCGCCCGTATTTGTCCGGCGTTTGGGCGAAACTTTTGTAGACCATCCATAGATAGAGACTTGGCTAATCACAACTGTATTGTAAACTTTGGGATGGCTTGGTCATTTGCGCCAAAGCTTCCCGATGTTTGTGGGGTTTGTGGTCTTCGGCGAATCCACGGTATCACGCCATGGTTTCGATCGATTTTGGGTTTGCATTTTGAGAAGGCGCCGGGGGGCACCAACCACACTCCACGAGAACACAGGACAGCAGGTCGAAGAATAGAATCAGTCAACACTTCACGTCATTGTACTGCATATAGGCACCAGTCAAAAAAGAAACTCAAGAGATTGCAGCGCTACATGTCAAAAAATTGCCAACATATCTGGCAGAACATACTTCAGGACACACGCTTGAAAGTATGCCAAGATATGGCAAACAATATGTCTGGCAACATGCTGGAGCACATGTAAGATATTGGTCAAAATCTATTTCAGAACAAATGTCGGGATATACATGTTTCATGTCAGGATTAAGTAGCGGCTATTTATTCTGTCAGTGGAGGCCAGGCGAAATAATTTTAGTAAGGACGGCGAGTGTTAACAGATGCGAAATGCAAATTCATTATCACGTGGTGGTCAGATTTCGTTCAAATTCCCAGTTCTTTTGGGACAGAGTTCCATGTTTCAAAGCTTGAGCGATGGCGGCCCCTTATACATCAGAATGCCCTTTGCGTTTCGCAGCCGCTCGGCAGCGAACATTGGTCCCTGCTTGCAAGGGTCCGCACTGAGTTGCTAGCATCTCCAGCTTATAGATGGGCTGGTCGCTTTCGTCAAAACTTTTGAAGTTGTGCGTTTTTGACATCGTTTGATCTTAGCTTTTGCGGTTGGGTAAACATCATTGCTTACTGTTTGCCATTGTTTCGGGGCCCAGGCAAAGGCATTCATCTTGAATTCAGCAAGAAGTTGAGGAAACGACGCTATATAGGAATAGCGAGCCAGTGAACATTAATTGATGCCCCACCACGAAACGAATAACCCGACTTGCTTCTTTTATCCGCCAAAAGATGTCATTCTGCATCCGCATTGTTTTCAACTTTAAAACCTTCCGCATCCAATCCAGCAGCGCAAATTGGCCAACCGGGGTGAGTTAATTTGCGGTGTGCAAGTGCTGTAGGTGCCACACTTGTTGCCAATTTCTGTCGAAACCATACGAAACCCAACGCAATGCGTTTGTCAAACAAGAACAAAAAAATGAGCTTTGGCAAACATAACCTGTGAGGCTAAAAAGGATTTGAAGGCACATATCAGCAAGTATCAAATTAATACGAATGGAAACCTACACGGCATGCATCTTCAACTTCCAACAGATGACCTGGAGCGCTGCAAGTTATGCAGAATGCCTTGCGGGATAGTTGGATGTTTATGCCATGTTAGCATGTTTCTCCAATGTGTTTACACTTGCGGTAGGAGTTAAGGCCTGACTTGGTAGAAAGTGGTCGCATATGTGTTCGTCTTTTTTGGTGGCACCTACAGCGCAAAAGTTCCTCGATCTTCTGTTTCCGAAGGAAGTCTTGCACGAAATGTAGCCCGGAGACCTCTTGCAGAAGTGATCTTCCACAACATGCATTGACATGCCCCCTAAACGCCATAAATTGTTCGAAAACCAAGCAAAACACTAGTAGCCTTTTAGTTGCACTGGGATTCCTGGTTGTAGCTAGGAGCCATTAGCAAGGTCATATGAAAGGGCATCCCCAAAACTTAGAATGCAGGGCACCAGGCACCCCAATTTTGGACCTGTACCAACGCTCGTCATTCAACATTGGAGTTGGTGATGCTCATTGAAATTCTTGTTTGATGGACATCAATGGTTTTGAGGTTTTAATCCGTATTTGTTTCATTTTAAGTAAGCACAATTGGCGTTGTGATAGATAGCTGCTTTGTTACCCACCTGCCAGGTGAGGGTCTCTGAATTTTAACAACACAAGCTTCTAAACAACAACGGGGCCCTCCAAACGAACACTATTTGGGTCTCGCCGGGCCAGAACCGGAATGCTATGCCAAATAAAATGTTAAAATGCAAATCAGATATATAGAGCGCAGATGAGATCTCGGAACATATAGCAGATAGAATGTCAAACAGAATGTTGGATGATATGCCAAGACATTTGTCAGCATATATGTGAGATAAAATGCCTGAATTTGTATGAGCTTACAACGGATCAGAAAATGATGCAAATAATCAGGCCAAACTATATTATGTTCATTTTTTGTCAGATAATATCAAAATGCATGCCAAATAGACTGTCAGTTGACGGCGGTCACATGTTTTTGCTTGGTTACAGCGATTGAAATCAAGTTTTGCATGGGTTAATCCCAAAGCCCTCGTGTTAGCAACAAAATACGTTGCTACAAAAATGGTACCGGTACCATTAAGCGGTGGGCTTCGTTGTTCGGGGTTAGCCTTCCCCAGACACCTACTATTTCTTAAGAATCCGATATTCTTGATTTCCGTTCCTATGATGTTTGGATTTGGCTAAATCAAAACTCCACCATTATCTGCTGGTTGAACCCCTTTGCTGGTCAAGGCCACCATGCATTGGTTGTTGGTTAAAATTGGTTTTCAGCTGGGCAATCCAAAGTTTTGGTCCGTTTGCTTGTCTTCTTGTCAATCAAATTCTGTAACATCAACCCGCACCTTGGCCGAAACCCACATCTCTCAGGTCGTTGGTGACTCGTGGGTCACCGAAGTGGATGTTCTTCCGGATGGCCGACGCCAACCGAAATCCCTGAGTGCGAATGCGCTCAAAGATGTCCTGCAGCAGCGCATGGGGCATGTGGCGTTTCGGTCACCAAGAACAAGGGGTGAAACATGGGAAACAGTCACCGCAGGTTTGGACAAAATGTCGAAATTATTTCGGCGCCTTTTGCTTGACTTCTTTTGTTTTTTTCGGTATAGAAACAACATGTGGAATATGAAACTGCAAGAAAACGGGTTTACATTGTGAAGCATTGGTCATATGATTTTAGCAAACATTGGTTTGATATGAAACGGGTTTTACTGTGCCAAATGTCGGAACTCGGAAATGTTTTTGTGGTCTTGAAATTGGATGAACCCGTCGGTGGGAGCCTTTCATCAACAGAAATGGGATTTGTGGAACAACCGCATCGGGGTTAGTTGGCAACTGCACACAACACGATCAAACCAGAAAAGTTGTTTGTTCAACCTTTCGTTTTTAGATCTGCACAACATTCAGATGTATTCGAAGATTTTCACGTCGTTTTATTTTTGCACGTTTGCCTCCTGGTGATCAACACGATTCAAGACATTAACCGTGTTTGAAAGGTAAGTCGAAGTAAAATGAACCATCTGAACCACAGCACAATAAAAATCATTTAGAAATCACTTCACGGAAACAATGTTTATGATTGTTGATGTATCTATCACTATGACGATAAATGAACCCATTTTTGCCATGAAAACCTTGAGGATTTCACCGTGGCGGGATTTCCGGGTCTCACGACCTGGGCCATGCATGACATCTGTGACCTGGAGATAAACGGTGCCGGAGCCGGGGTGGTTTCCTCAAATGGGGGATCCCCAAAACAGTTTCAATATGTTCCAATACTATAGTTGAATGATTTGGATTCGCCCCTATTTTAGGAAACCTCGAAAAATCCCCCGGAAACCCAAACCTTCATCAAATTATGTGCGTCAAATTAGCTATTTTCGGGGCTTCACCTTGTAGTGATAAGGCTTAAGGCTGATAGATGATGATCGTGTGAAATTTTCCTCAAGGTTTGAACCACGCTTTTTGTAAGGTACGGTTTTGCAATCCTGGGTGGTTTTTGATGGGACCACCGTGGTTTCTGACACGTTTCATTGGGAACCCTGATGCGTCGTGGAATCCACAGTGCTGTAGTAGTCACCATCCCAAAATGGAACCATAGGAGCGGGCCGTCATCAATAATAGAAGGATGATGACTTTGGTCGTGGATCCCTTGTTTGGGATGGTTGGGACCCCAGTTGGCTACTTGAAGGTCAGGGGTTTGTCACCACCCAAGCACGGTGAAAATCCCGATTTTCGATGCTAGTTCCACAAAGTGACCCGATTTCTTTTCAATTGGTAGGTTGTAATATTTTTTTCAAGGTTTCGACCCTGGATATGTCAAGGAAGACTTCTTAATCAAGGAAACAAAATCCCACACCGCATAGGGGCAGGTTATATGCTTCTGCTAATGCAAGGATATCAAACACCATTCATGCGAGGTGTTGATGAAATCTGCATGTGTGCGAAAAATTGAATGATTTGTTCATGATCCATCCTAAAGTTTTTCTAACTATCCAAAAGGCCTTCAGCTACAGCGCCGTTTCTTGCGATTGCATTGCTTTTGGACGAGGGGACAAACCCAAAAAAGGGCCTCGTAACGTCAGACATGACATACCATTCATAACGGAGCGCAAAATGAATAGGTCCAATTATTGCTAAACCAGGGTTTCTACGAGATATTTAGTAGGGGATATTTAGTAGGGGAGGGAAGGGATTACATATACCAATTCCTGGCGCTGAAATGCAATTCCTGTTGTTTGTGCTTTAGCTACCGTATATACATTGCTCCCACCAAGCTGTTCCAACATGTCGAACCTGCATATCAATAATTTGAATTTAAGCTCTATTTATTCTTTATCCACAAAAAAGGCACGTTGACCTATTTCAAAAAGATAGCAAGATTATTACAGGCCCCAGCTTGGGATTGTGATCCTGTGACCACAAGGCACATCTTGCACCCTGAGACATGCTGCGACCTTGTCTGCCGGCTGCTATTCCGTCGGCAGATATCCCGCCGCCTCCCAATGCGAACTGGAAGGCTTGCCGGTGATTCAAGATGCTGGCCGAAAAATGTCAGAGTTTAAAAAACGTGGGCAAGTTTGATCAATTTTCAAGTCAAAACTCATTTTTCTGCCTTGAATTTGGTAGTCTCAAGTTCCTGTTTTGATTAGGGCATTTTTTGGCGGCCAAGTGCAAGCCAAAAATGCTAGTTTGACCCATACCTTTGTCCAACATGTCCAACATGTTCAATCATGTTGGATTTACTAAATCATACATCCATCTCCACAGGGATTCGTAAAAACAACCCCCAGTTTATGGCAGTTTTCGACAAATTGCCTAAAATGAAGGTGTTTTGCATTGTCTTGCCATATTCAGTGCTCGGCCATATTTTGGTGGATATCCATCCCCGAAATCTAGACGCTATGCGACTGAGCTGAGAGTTAATATAGGGTTCCTCGCTGTTGATCGTTGGGACTCATTTCGCATCATTTTGCCCCATTACCCTCAGGTAATTTATGAATGGAGCATCACCATGAAAGTTGATGATTTCTCCATTATTTCCATGGCCATTGTCCGTTTCAAAATGGTAGATCAAACCAGAGAGTAGAAAGCTCTATCTTTACCCCATTGCATCCCATCACATCACCATTAAACCCCTTTCAAATCCGCCACAAAAAATTCGGGGCCCAGCCAATGAGCTGCTTACATCACCAAGGATCCATGTAGTGTCATCGAGGACATCGATGTGGCGGTGATTTTGGTTGGCAGCAACGATTTGCTGAATGCCGGGCCCTACATTGACCAATGGTCCCAGGAGAGTTTCGGGTGAGATTTGTGATGACCTGTGGATATTTCAAGAGATATGACACCAACATCGAAATTGTTGTTCATCATAAAATCATTGGTTAGCGACCAGTGAAGGGTGTTTTAGCAGTTTGTGACAACTTTGTTGCCGTTAAAACTTGTATTTGTTGCTGGGTAGTCAAGATCCCCACCGACAGCAAGCTGAGAGTCCACAACTAGCTATGGGTCAAAACACCAAAATAGCTGCCAAATGGATGAACGTACCAACACAGATATGGTATTGTAGGTTTTGGCCCATCCCTAATTTTGTCTTTCAAAGCTTTTTAGCCCGTGGCAGGAGATCTTGTGGAATCTGAAGACTGTGCGGGCGACGCTGAGAGAAAGGGGGATTGAGGTGCTGATTTGCTCCCTTTATTTGAGCGAGGAACAGAAACATGACGATCCTTGGAGATGTCAAACATCATGGGTCCATGGTTTTGTAGGGATACAATGTTGGGATTCTTAGTTTTTAGATGCTGTCGGTATTATTTGGTTTTACATAACAACGGGACGAAGCATAGTAATAATACGTAGTGAAATATTGGTAATATTTTGCCATTATGCATGCATACGTGTGCACTAATGAACGGCGCACGAAGTGAGCCAAAGATGGGTCGCAAATCTGCCAAGGATCCTTACAGAGAAGTGGTTCGGAAAAAAATGAACCGCAAACTCAAGCGGCATGGCGAAGTCATCGATTTGGATTCTCTATTTGGCAAGTATGACCCTGCCCTTTGGCGTGATGGTGCCTGGTCGCAGTTCATCTACGTTTAATATGTTTAATGTATTGTCAATCTGTCACAGATTTCAGTGATAAGGGAAAAGCACCATTAAAATATTGTACTGTAATTGCGTAATTACTTGTAATTATATACCTATTTAAAAATGAGCCAATTCTCGTTGATTCGCTTGGGAGAGTTTTTTTTTCGCGATTTAGCGGACCATATTTTTGAGGGAACGGCAAGGTCGATTTGTCAGGGGAAAATATAGACCTAAGGCCATTTGACGCTGTGTTTTTTTTGAACTTCCACAGGCGCAAGAGTTACATGCCACATGCTCATACATGCTCGACAAATGTCCTACGTATGCCCTGCCAAGGAATTAGTACTAATTCAAGCATGTCCCAATAGTGATGGCTGAACATGTTTTGGCCACAGAAACATCAAACTCTAAAGATGTAAACCAACGAAGTCAAACACTCCCCTGAGCAGCACAAGGGAATCTTCGAAAATGGGTTGGCAATATTATTTTCTCTGTTCCGCTTGTTTTTGGTGTAAAGTAAGGTTTCGAGCCATGATATGATATTGTTTCTTTTGTGCTGTTTCGTTGCTACGAGGCATTTCTGTACAACATTCCTCAAACCAAGAACCCATCCTAATTTTTGGATGCGAAACCACGTGTTCGCCCCAGGTTACCACCTGAATGACATGGGTTGTGATCACTTTGGCAAATTGCTGGGGCACTATTTGGTGCGTCGCTTTGGGCAGTTTCCAACAGCCCACGTCAATGGCAAGGCACCGTTGGAACATCACGGAAATGATGGTAGGGGCGACTATCCCACAATAGCTCACAGGATGCCTTAGCTCAGGGGAGCGAATTGTGATAATTCATGCGGAAGATGATGAAGTTCTGGAATATTTCCATTGGGGAATCCACCATGTTCATCCTGGGAAACTAGCATTTTCTTGGGTGACCTGAGATTCGCCCGATCCTCCTGTCATTAAATGAGTCCCAATATGATAAGTATCGATAAATATCCCACTAAACCATGGTTTCTGGAATGTATTTAGGATTTTGGACCTTTAATTAGCCATGGCCATATTGCAATTTGGAGTTTTCACGGATTGTTCGGCCATTTCAAGTTATTGATTAGGGAAGTGTTCAAAACATTAATCATATTGAATTTTGAGCCTAAGCTTGATGTTTGGATTATTTAAGTATTCCACCATTAGAAGTCATTGTTTTCTTGGGGTGCCACCGAGTACCCTCCACAATTTGACATCGCAATAAAGGCTGGTTCATGATTTGGGTGAAACCTTCCATGCATCGCTGATATATCCAGATGGTTGAAAGATGAAAAAAAACACCATATAAACATCCAGTTTGGCATCAAAATCCTAATTCTTTTGGTGAGATCCCAAGGTCGTGGCTGCTTAAGGCATCAATTGTTAATCTCTGTCCAAAAACAAGGCTGATTACTGGTGTATATGAGTCCCCCAGTTTTGTAATATAAAGCGCCCTCTCTCTTCCAGAGAAACCCATTTTCCCATGAAAAAAACAATTTCGTTTTGTTAGTCACCCAAACTTCTAGGACATGTTGCAAGTCCATTGCGATGGTGCCCATTTCATGCCGCGACTGCTAGCTGGATCGTACGAGCCAATTGGAAAAATGCTCCGCGGGAAGAAAGTCTACAAGAAAGCTGGATTTATTCAGAAAGTTTGTCTATATTTTTTCGTTGGTTTCTCCCATCTGTTTTGGGATGGTGTTTGTGCAATTAATGCTGTTTATATGATATGTTTTATGTTTTGATTTTTCAAAAGGTACCGGCCATGATCCATTTTCTCATAGTTTCCCATAGGTTGGATAACCAGGGTGATTGGCAAAAATGGTTCGCAGGAGAACCCGCATTTCTTTGGCAAATTATCAAAGATAAATGAGAAGGTCCCATTGCCAGGAAAAATTGCGGACATCTTTTCTTCTGTTGCTGGTGTCCCAGCAGATAAACTTGATGAGCAAGGGTTGATTGAGACTGACTTTTTCACGATTTGTTCATGTTGGGTGTCCGAAAACGGGGTGTACCTCCCACAACTGGCATTTTTTCATGGGAAAAGGATGACAACTCATCGAAATTGGGGAGTGACTGATTTTCAGACAAACTGATGTTTCCGTTCACCTCTTCCAACCGCTAAATCCAGCGAAAATTGTTCTGCGGTTGCGGGTCTAAACAGAACCTTTCAAGACACAACTGGCTAACCCAAGCAACAACCATGCGGTGACCATGCCCCATTTACAATACCCAAAACGTATTAGATATAAGATTTGGTTGGAAAAAAACATATTAAACCCAATTCTGTGTTTTTTTTACATGTGACTTGTTTTGGAGAGTTTTGGAGAGCATCAAGAGCAGCCCAAAAGGGCATTACTTCCAGGAAATTTGGGGGGCCTGGATCCCAAGATGTCTTCATCTTCTACTGCGACAGCAGATGGGGAAGAAAATGGAGAGGAGGGCCTGAAACTGTTTCCACATGCATTTTACATTTCTTTTTTATGTAAATATATTTCTGGTTGGTGGTTTGGAACATGTTTTTCCATTCAGTTGGGAACAATAATCCCATTTGACTAATATTTTTCACAGGGGTTGAAACCACCAACCAGATTGCTGCTTGTAAAGAAATAGAAACATACTGTCGATAACTGTATATTTGCTCATTTTTCCAGCGGTATTCTTCACATGCAGAACGACGCAGGGATGTTGTAGATAATTTTTCTCAGCACTTCCAAGTTTGCAAGCGTTTAGCATCTATTTTGGGTTGTATTATGAGTCCACTTGTGTTGCTTAGAAACATGCTTTCCATCCATTTCTCTTCGTTGAGACCATGATTTTCCCTCGGATTTTGTTGCGTCTTGGAAATCATCTTTTTGTGAGGGCGTTGTTGGTGGACCCCTCAAAAAAGCCTGCACATTTTTTATTTTGTTACTCCTTAGATGCCATGTGTCCATGTTTTTAAAGCAGATACGCATCTCAGAATTGGATGAGGGGAACGGTTGCAGGCATATCACACGGTTTCCTGCGAATATTCCCAACAAATCAATTTTTAAACAGTTCTTATCGGATTGGACCAAATGAAATGTTAATAGGAAACTATTGTTTTGCCTAAATAAACGTTGTTCCTTCTGCAGGTTTGCCTGATACTGAGACTGAAGGAATCACATCAATAAACATTGATTTCCCAGTTGAACCAGCTTCATTTTCCCATCGGTGTTTGACATTGTTGAAGCATCATTTCTCATGTTCGCAGGTTGGTACATTGGCCCAGATGTGCATCTGCGTCGCAGCAGTTGGGCATTTCACCCTGGACCTTCGCTGGGCATCGATGGATGGTGGACCCATGGCCGGGGACTTCCACGTTGGGCCAGCACCAGAGTGCGGGTGACGCGCAAGAGACGGCAAGTGACTTGGAGAATGGGCTGGAGCTCGGAGATATTCGGAAATAATGTTTTGGAGTTTTCGAATTGTTTTGATTTTTTGTGGGAAATATGTTTGATTTGAAAAAATTATGGGGATGTCATAGGGAAAAAATGGTGGTTCAACTGGACGTCAACTTTTTTAAAGACATGTATTTTACTATCCAGTGGTGATTGGGGGGAACGGTAAGCTGAGCTAAGCTGAGCTAAGCTGAGCTAAGCTGAGCTAAGCTGAGCTA
>Ga0126342_10011924_pt1 | contig 15512 bp, 18 predicted proteins | sample Cyp1metagenome_FD_92528 | JGI IMG/M metagenome (GOLD analysis project Ga0126342, IMG submission 92528) | Coral microbial communities from Lord Howe Island, Old Settlement Bay, Australia - Cyphastrea 1 metagenome | ecosystem: Host-associated > Invertebrates > Cnidaria > Coral ...
AGTAATTCGAGATCATTAGAAAATATTAGAAACCAAATTATCCAGGGGTTGGTAACTGTCCCATTTTGGGTATATTGGACATCACCTTATAATAGCCATTATAGACCATATACCTAATGGTTGGGTGATGTTCAATGGGGACATTTAATGACCCAAATTATCCCCATCTATCCCCATTGATATTGCTCGTGGAAGGCTGTCACCGCAAGCCTTCGCCATCAAAAACGGGCGCCCACTGTAACCTGAAAGCGGCCCCACCGCAGTAAAAACAGCCTCTGATGGGACATGATGGAGCCGTATAGGTGGATCATGGCCAACGTTGAGGTGGTTTTTTTTGGGGTTTTTGTGGGAGTTTAATGGGGTTTAATGGGGTTTAATGGGATTATAATCCACTTAATGGAGATGATTAGTTGAACAGAGATGATTAGTATTGATTAGTCTTCAGCTGGGTTTTCCTGTAGAATCACTGGGTTTTCCCGGAAAATATCGAGCCCTTCCCTCAGGTCATCACTATCCGAGCCTGATTTGCATGGCCTTTGGCACAGCTTTGATAAGGTGGATTTTTGGAGTTTGACCATGGGAAGATGTTGTTTTTGTTTGGGTAAAGTCTGGGTTATGCCGATATTACGGGAATATAAAGCATGTAATTGGAAATATGTATATATATAATATAATATATATATATATATATATATTACATATTATATATATATGCATATATAACCATCAACATGATGTGGGTTTACCCGGAAATGGGGAAATTACGGAACCAAGATGTAGCCAACAATTTTTGTGCTAACAACGGGGAAAACGGGGATATGAATCAGCAATATACTCGGCATCCATGAGTAGCAAATGGGTTTGGTTGAACATGGGATATAGGAAGCAAATGTCCACCATAGTTGTTTGACAGTGTAAATGGAGGAATATCAACCTAATTGACCCTAAAGTTCATGCAAAATCCGCAGAACATATGGTCGACTGAATGGTTCCCTCTCTATATGGGTCAATAGTAAATACATGCAGAATTAGGCTGTTCTTCATATCCTGACATGATTAGATGACTAGGCAGCATCTTTTGGGATCTGAAAATCCGGGTACCAGAGTGAAAATGACCCATTCCTTATCTGGAAAACCAGACAGTGAATTGTCCATGAAGGGTTTCACATTAAAGCATCTGAATGGATATCCTCCAGAATCCGCCGGTATAGAGGACTTTCCATTGCAACGTTTGATTACCAGAAGGTAACAATCAAGCAGGGTTGGCTCAAAACAGATTGAATCCCATTTGGTTGAATACTGAGAATATGTGAGAGATTCGTGGGTCCCAACAGGCACTCCATGTTTGAGCCATCACCCAAAAAAACACGCCACATCAATGGTTGATCAATGCGTTTGCTCTTAGTCTCATAGATACAGTATTTGTAGCCATTTCGATAGAAGAATTCACAATGAAATGATGGTAAGCCTCACTTGACTGAGGTTTTGATGTTGACACATGTTTTTTTCAACACATTTCAACACGTTTTTGGTCAGGACGGCGATGGCACAGTGTCCAGGGAGGAGCAGGGGACACTCAGAATTCCACCTGGAAAGCAACGCTGTTGGCGTTGCTCCAACATGCTCCAACCATTGTACCCTCTGGTTATGTCAGACATAGCTATTGAAAATGGCCATAGAAATAGTGAGTTTTCCCATGAAAAATGGTGATTTTCCATAGTTTTTTGTATGTTTACCAGAGGGTATGTTCCAGTTCAGTGGACCCTGGCGGCCAGCCCTGGCTTCGACTGAGGTTCGTTCAAGCTCTAGGTTTTGCAGCCCCTGCGGATGGGAACTCAGTCTCCGAAGAGAAAGAGTGCATAGGAATGGGGGCCGTGCATGATGTTCATCTCCAAATGATGCATACATACAATATGTGACAATATTTGCCATATCATGATTTCAACCGCAACATTGACCAATCGAGCATGGTGCTCTTGTACAAGAATCTGTCATTGCCCAATGCTTCCAAAGGATAGGTTTACTAAGTCCGTTAGCACAAAGGACAGGTTTAACTCAAAGGCTACAGTTTACCCAAATTACAGGAAATTATGGAAAACATCAAGAACCATATGTTCACGGGCTTTTCACGGCCTTTTCACATTTATCATAATAAGTATTAATAAGTTGTAATTTCATCAAAATTGCCCAGCTTCACAAAGGCTAGGTTAAACCTAGGCGTTGTGACTGGGTGATTTTTTGGTGTCAATTGAAGTTCTGGGTTGTTTAAAATACATTGAAGTTCTGTAATGCCTCTGTATACAACACCTGTATACGAAGATGTGGAGTTGAGTTTCGCAGCAACCATCAACCAGCCATGACAAAGATTGGTCAATCTCCCGGCATATCCACCTGTCCCCATACTTGGTGCTTTCACCACTTTGCAATCAGCTTACATAGTGGTTAGGAAGAAGCAGTTCGGAGCTATGGCTATCCAAGCGAACTTCATGCACTGAAAAGACCAGCTATGTCATCTTGATACGTAGAAAAATAATGAAAAAGATGGAACCACCAAGTGCTGCCCTCGGAAAATGTCTCATTTATATCCATTTATATCATTTTATATCGATTTATATCCATTTACACATTTGAAACCAGTGTTTCGATTGTAACCTCGGCGAAACTGACATAGATATGGAATTTCGTGGATGTCCCATTCGGAAAATGACTTCCACATGGTTCCTCCAAATCATCCCAGAGCTATCATCCCAAAGCTATCATTTCATGATAGTTCATGCCATTTTCCCATTGATTTTCTATATACCCTCCAGTAAACTAACAGTTCGCTATTGAAAATGGCCATTTATACTGAGTTTTCCCATTAAAAATTGTGATTTTCCATAGTTATGTAAACGTTTACCAGAGGGTATAGTCAATTATGGATGATTTTCCCATTAAAACCTCCATTTTTAAGTGATTTTCCATGGCTATGTTAAATAACCAGAAGGTAAATCAATGGGAAAGTTCGGTTTCTGATGGCCCCAGCTCCTCCCCCCGATCTCCCGCTGAGGCCCCAGCTGTCCCCAGCGGCGCCTCGGAGCTCACCGATGCACTGTGGCAGGCCATAGCAGAGGCCTGGCATGGGGGGGGCTTAATGGGAAAGATCCACCATTTTTTATGGGAAAATCACCATTTTTCATGGGAAAATCAATGAAAATCACCATTTTTGATAGGAAAGATTCACCATTTTTAATGGGAAAAGTCCACTATAATTAAATGGTATAGTGGGACATACGCATATGCTTACTAGTGCGTTTTACGTAGGGTTGCTGGATGGGTTGCTGGGGGTTGCTGGGATGATGAAATTGATAGTTATTGTGGATCATTCCCGAAAATTCCCTGCTAAGCACCAGTAAGTTGATCCTCATTGAGGTCATTGAGGTGACCGCCGTCACCACAACTTGATGTTGGCAACTGGTCTGGCTGCTTTTGCAGCTGCGCTTGACACGTGGAGGACTCCTGTGGATCGGGGTTCCTTGCTCTTCCTGGATTTGGTTGTCGAGAGGGAGTACTAGGCGGTGCCATCTGCGACCCCGCGGACGTAAGCGCTACCCATTTAAGTTGCTGAACAAAATCGCCTTGTCCGCAGGCTCTGCTACCTGCTACTTGGTTGGCTTTGAACTATATGCTGGTTGGTGGTTGGAACATTTTTTATTTGTTCCATATATTGGGAATGTCATCATCCCAACTGACGAACTCATATTTTTCAAGATGGTTAAAACCACCAACCAGTAATCATTGATAAACCATATTATTCAAGGTCATTAACCATATATTAACCATATATTTTTCAGAGGGCTGGCTCAACCACCAACCAGTATGCCTTGAAATGGGTCCCATGGATTGCACCATGATTGGTCCAACACTGGTTTTGGCTACTCTCGGGCCAAAGAGGGCATACTGTCGACATATGGCGATACACCCAAAATCACCCAAATGAATAGCATGCCCTCCAAGAAGAAAACATGAATATGAACATGAACATGTAAATGTCTATATGTCAATATTCGTAGATAGAGAGATAGGTAGATTGATAGATAGAAAGAAAGGTAGATAGGTAGATAGACAGATAGACAGGTAGACAGATAGACAAATAGACAGATAGATAGACGGACAGATAGATAGACAGATAGATAGATAGATCTGAAAGCATCTGAAAGCATCTGAAAATGAAAGAAATATGTTCCGGTGCCCGAGGTCCTTAGCCGAGTTGGTTTAATTATACTGAGTTAGTCGTCATGTTGACGATTGGATTTACCCTCTGGTAAATTAACACAGACCCCAGCAGATAGTCTTTGGAAGATTAGTTTCAACTAAAAATTGTTATTTTCAGGGTCTATGTCAATTTACTGTAGGGTAGACTTTCTATGATTATGTAGTAGGTATATAATGGGGTGCCAAACAAAAACATTTCTAACTGGGGGCAGTACCGAAAAAAGGGGTTGATGGTGGTCTCGTGAAGCCTTGAATTCCGAGCTGTTGGTAGTGACCTTTCAGGCGGTATCCTGAACGTTCCATGAGAATAGAATGGGATGTTATCATGATACAGCCAGCTGTCAAAAAATAATTGGAGAAGGCTGGAAGAATTGGGGATTTAAATGGATTTTTCAGAATTGCTGGTTTTTCATGGAGATATACATAGATATACACCAACCATCCACCAAGCATTTTTAATGATTTTTATGGAGGCTTATATAATGGTGATATGAGGATCAACCTCGGGGAACCCCTGAAGATTTCCCAATGACTTATATATTACCAGGTAAAACGATGGTAAATGGGAAATCTTGGTAAAGTCTGGTAAAATTCAGGTAAATGTGAAATGATTTACATGAGTGGTGGAAATGTTGGCTCCTGTGAAAGGTAAAACGAGACGTTCGACTTCATGTGTTCGAAGATGTGCTGGAAATCACTCGAAGTAATTGGGGAAGGACTCTTCTTTGGTAGGACAAGAACTAATGTAGTAAACCCTAAACCCAAACGATTCCCAATATGACAAAATTGGTTTAAAGTTACCACATATTACCACATCAATCTACAGAATAAATACGGTGAAAAATAATGGCATAAATTCTAATAGAGGATCATGGAATATTGGACTATGGAAAACATATTGGTGAAACAATTGGACTTCAAAAATCATGGTAACCTACAGAATAAATATGGTGATGTTTGGAGTTACCACATTCGAAATCACCAGCTGAACTTAGGCCCCAAGCTTGGCTCAGGTGGCTACATTGCGTGCAGCTGCGGTTGGGCCTGGGGGCCAGAGTTCGTTTAACAGGCGCAGTGCGTCAAAGACCTTGATTTTTGTTGGGGTTTATATGGGCTTTTGACTATCCAAACTGGTGATATAGTTGATAGATGATGGTTGGTTGATGATTATATATATGGGATTATGCAATATAATTTATATTTATAGGAGATTGCGGATGATCACAATCCATGAGCCGGGAAATCCGAGTAGCTGACTAGCAGTCAGACTTGTATTGCTAAAGGACGCCATTTAAAGGGCTTCGAACACCGTTGACTGTCATGATTCGCGGTCTCATCGGATGAAGCATTTTGACGGTGAATGATTAATTTCTCTATCCCTCAAATCATAGAATTGGATGATGGGAAAATTTTAACCGGAAAGCCCATCAAATTTGATGGTAAAAACCCATGGGTTTCCTGTAGATTTTCCCAACAAAACCAATCCAATGATCAAAGTGAAATGACCCATTTTCCCTTCCACAGCTGCAGTAATCCATGATTCACCTACGGGATCCTAGGGGTAAAGTCAATCAACGATCTACACTTGAAACCTCAAACTTGTCGTTGGATGTAAAAAATAGTTTCATGTGGCTTTAATTGTCGTTGGAACGCCAATCCATTGAAAGGTACATGGCATTTTTGAAGAGGATCATGATGTAGATATGTATACACAAATGTTAAAATAATATTTAATATACATTATATGATACATTATATTATATTATACATTATATTATATTACATTATACATCATACAGTAATATTATATATATATATATTATATTAATATATTAATATATAGATAGATAGGTTTATAAACATACAAATTGGTTGAAAACTAGGGTACCCCAGCACCCCAGCATGAATCGCCAAGGCCCCGCGGGAGTGCGGCGCTCCAAGACGCCATCCGCCAGCAGCTGGCGGCCTTTGATATCACGTCCGGGGGGCCCGGTGTCCGGAGGAGAGTCAGATCTTCCAATTGGCTATGTTGGAAAATGGATGATGCCCCACAATATGTGTATATATATATACATACGTGTAAATTAAATTATATAAGAATCAATAATCACTTCAATTTCTAGTTAATGGTCAATTATATCCCATTTAGGAATGGGAAAAAATGATAATTCACAAGAATGGGGATCGATGGCTTTTTTTGTTGGTCAACAACAAGATTTAAAAAAACAGTGATTTCAGGGTGAAACTTATACTCGGTCAAAATTGGATGGCTAGTTGAATACTTCAATCTTTTGCAAGAAATGGGGATAGGAATACGACCAGCCATTTGTTTTTGAACGTATCAAACGCTGTCCATGTATAAAGTTTGCTTGAAAAAACGAAACACTTTGTTTCGTAAGTACATAAACTTAAAGTTTGTTTGTTGCCTGGTACCACGCAGTGGCGTCAGTTTCTTAAGTTCCCAGCAGAGACGTCGGGTTGAAACAACGTCGAAGCTGAGGCGGACGGGATTCTTGGACCCCAGCACCTTCAGTAAGGCCCAAAAAAATCGGGTTTTGGCGATGGCCAACATCAGGCAGCCCGTTAATGGCAAGAAACCTTCAAAGATGTCAACTCAATTTAAAACATGGCTTCAAACGTGTTTGAGATGGCGATCGATAATAAATGATATGGCCAGCACTCGGGACAACATGTTTTTCGCTTGGTCCGGCCCACAGCAACCCATGTTGCAGGGATGACTGACAAGCCACATGCAAATACAGACACCTGGTGAGTTGTTGTTTTGTTTTACACTGTTTCATGATCCCAGATGCTCCATGTATGGAATATTTACCAACATTTGCCCTAAAAATCACCCAAATGTAGGTAAATATACCATACATGGAGCATCTGGGGATTTTCATGTTGGTTCAAAACGGTGTACTTTCGGAAGATCACCAGCCACCTCCACCTCATTACTTCGACTGCACTCACCTCGTAGATCCTCGTAGGCCATGCGCTCCTACAGTCCGGCCTTGCCAGATCCCGTGGTGGAGGTGAGAACGGCCAGGGCTGAATGAGAAACATAACACATAGATCTGGGTAAATTATAACGACCTCACTGCGACCTCACTGGAATCATGGTTAACAAGGGAAGTCATCCCCAAATGGCCTTAATTCAGGTTAGTGAAATATTATAATTTACCCAGATAGATGATATGTAGGGGGGATAAGAATAGATAAGATACCAAAATGATCCAACATGGGAAATGTAGAAGTAACAGTCGACTGGTGGACGACTTGAAATAGGTTTTGTTTGTGTGAGCCAAGCCTGCGGAATCATTATGGGTACTATTTGAAAACATAGTTTAAACATATGTGAATCCCTCAGTGTGCGCAATGTTTTCTTCATTTTTGGAGATATAACAACATTCCTTGAAAGCCGGTGTGCCATTGGGATTTTGATATTTTGATGTGACTTTTGCCCAGTTGATGTGACTTTCTCCAACTCGCTGTTACATGGGTTTGATGTGACTTCTGCCCAACTGATGTGACTTAAACCCTTCGCTAGTAAGTATGGTAAGCAGGATTCGTTCAGATACGACTGGGGGATGCTGGGGGTATACCCACTTACCAACATTTACCAACTGGGGTGAACCACCACGAATGGTCATTCAGTTTTTCAATGGACATCGTACAGTAGAGAATGAAAGCCAATCCGAAGATGTTTGAAAGCCGATAAGTGTATCCTGACATCCGCAGTCACCAACCAACGTTGGGATTGAAGATGATTGAACACATAAAACAAAGATGCGACTGGTTGCTTGGTATGCAAAAGTGAGTCACTGGAGTTCTGAAAGATTCTGATTTGGTATCCCCACTTAGCAAAGTGAGTTGTTTTTAATGATTTTATATGATTTTCAGGTACAAGATTGGACGATGACCGTCTCAGTCGTTTGAGAGGAAATCCGATGTTCAACGAAAGCCAAGATGTCTTGCCTTGGAAAATCCATCCATTTTTCCCGAAAAGTTGCCTTGGCGCGTCATTTCCCAGGTGCTTCGAGGACAGGTATGTCAAGCAGATGGGAAGGTGCAGATTGATCAGTTGGTACGACACCCAGTGCATCCGTTAGCCTTTCGGTCGTCTTGTCCAGCCAAAAATGGTACACATAGTGCGTTTTATCAAAAGCCAACTAGAGATAAGTAGAGTAGATAGTTTTCCCATAAAGGAGATTTCTTTGCATACTAAGGCAAGAAGCGACATGATTTCAATGATACTGACAGAAAGTATGTGACGAACACATATGATGTGGGATTCCCTGGGCTTTATTTTCCCATTGGTACTTGTGTTCCTGTTCACGGTGCTGCGCAAGTTTGCAAGGTCACGAAAATCCTGCAGCCGCCAGAGCCGTTTGGGAGCTTGATGAATGGTAGGAACCTTTCGATGGAGGAACACATGATTGACATGATCCTGGGAAGAGTTTGGAAAAGTGACATATCCGTTTCCAGTTCCCCAGAACATCACCAATAGAAGATGTTCTGCGTGGGATGGTTGGGGCCACACACTGAATTCCTGGTTGGTGGTTTGGAACATTTGGATTATTTGTCCATATTGGGAATGTCATCATCCCAACTGACTTTCACTCCATCATTTTTCAGGTTGGGGTAGGTATACCAACCACCAACCAGATGGTTTTGTTCGTGGCTTATAGCTATAGTGTGGTAAAAACAACAATGCCTTTTTCCCAGCCCATGTTTGATGGTCAAAAAACCATCCATGGCATCCATTTCTGTTGTGATTTCCACGTGGATGGATGGCGGCCACTGCCGAGTTAACAGTTCGCTATTGAAAATGGCCATAGAAATAGTTGATGTTTCCATGAAAAATGGTAATTTTCCATCGTTATGTAAACGTTTACCAGGGGGTAATGATACCAATAATGAGCATCATCATCACCACCATCAAAAAAAAAAACAATCTTCATGATCCATTCCTTTTCCTTTTCATCTTCTGATTAAGATGTTACATCATGTTATGAATATCCCAAAATGTCCCAAGATATTGTGATAAAGGTGTAAAATCCTAAAGGTACTGTATCGTTTTGGGGTTTCCATAAATGGGGTGGTTCCCCAAGAGCTGGATGGATTTGAATGGAAAATCCTATTCAAATGGATGATTTAGGGGTACCCTCTGGTAAACGTTTACAAAAAAACTATCGAAAATCATTCTTTTCAATGGGTAGATCCATAAATCCACTATTTTGAGTGGGCCATTTTCTATGTCACATGTCGCTTTTTGTATGTTTACCAGAGGGTACCCCCCCATTTCAGGAAACCTCCATATCCCAATTGACCTGCCTTGATCACCACCGAGGCCCGCCCCTCGTGCAAGTCCAGCTCCTCCGAAGCCACCCTCTGAGGCGACACGACACGTTCGCGGATCCATGGATGCGTGCCATGTTGGGGTAAAAATGGTGAGAAAATGGTGGTACCATCAAAAAAAAAGGGATTTAAGGGGTACCATCAATAGAGTTCGGAGGGAATGTAATTGGGGAATGGATAGAATGGAATCCAAGCATCAGGTTCACCACTGCTGTGTAGCTGGAGAAACGGTAGATCAGAAGCTAAACTATTAGAAGATACTAGAAGCATCTAGAGAGAGAGAGAGAGCTCCAATGCGTTTGGCGTTTGCTGTCTAGTTCTTGCAATTCGGAGGTGTCGTGAGTTGTCTCCACTGTGTGAGATCGCGGAAGCCAAGCAGTGATATTTGATGCTGGAGAACCATCCGACCAATCATGGTACAATGTTCGAGTGTTCTGTTGCGCCTTCAGGATGGCAAATGCACTCGTGACATTGATCAGATTCTTGAAGCCTGAGTACTGCGACAGTGTCACTTGACGACCTGGAGATGCGAGGTCAATTTTAGGTTTTACGCCACTCTTGAAGCTTTGCAGCCTATGCAATTAGTGGTTCTGTGGCTCTCAAGGGAGGGAAGTGGGTGCCGTGACTATAATGAATGGAAAATGAACCATAAATGGGGATAATTGGGATAATGGAAACATCATTGAAATATATATATATAATATAATTATATATATACATATATATCGTCGCCAACAAACTATGTTTTTTGTGTCTGACTGAAATGGGTGGTACTCCTAATGTATGGCCACTTCAATGGTAAAAATCATGGAAAATGATCAAATGATGATCAACGATCAAATTTAGGGCACCCCATTTCCAGCCAAACCCAGGTGGAATATGATGGACATTAATATTAATATCATACAATATAATTATATATATATACGTATATATATAATTATATACACATGTTGATAGATGAATAGAGAGACCGAGAGATAGAGAGATAGAGAGATGCGTGTGTACAGATTCATGGTGTATGCTCTCCAGTACATCGTCATCTGGAAACCCCACCAGTTGATACCATTGGCTAATCAATGGATCTGTCTGAGTATAGGGCTCACCTGAATCCACTCGTTAGTTTCCCTAGTTCATCATCATTTTCCCTATTTAACTATAGCCATAAACTGGGGGATACCTCATTTTCCGACACATTCCGCAGGCTGGCGGCCCCTTGTGGAGCGCATTGCGCAGGACCTTTCCACAGTTGAGAAATGATGTTTCTATACTTTTTTTGGGGGGGTACTACTAGGGAAAAAGATTGGGAACGGCTTTTAACACCCAAAAACTTTCAGGCAGCTTAGTTTTGTTTTTCAGCTATTGCAAATTTCAGGTTTTTGGACACACATTGTGGCACTGACGCTGGTGTGTTTATTAACTACTCTAGAAAGAGACTCGTCATTGTCCTATGCTGTGGAATTGGAAGTTTTTCAAGTCTGCTGCATTCTCCATCCGCGACAATGTCACCTTTGAGTTGCCGTCCCAGCCGGTGTCAGAATTCCGATTTGACTAGAAGAACCATAGTTTGCAAAGATATTTGAACATCGAACATCGTCAAAGGTGTTCAATGCCATAATTTCTAAGTTGAAATTCAAAAAAACACATAAATACACAACCAAAAAAAAACTGTTTTTAAAACCACATTCAACATGCTCTCCAAAGTTGAGTATTGTCCCTTCAACATCCTTCCACCAGTTCCGGGAAAAGCAGGATTCGGCCGGCCCTGCACGAGCGGAGTTTACGCTTGCCCACGGTCTTCCAGTGGGGAAACCTACGGCCAGGGCGGTATGGACAGAGCATGGAAAAAATTGAGTTGTAAGTTGAGGAAGTTGGTTTATAAATCCCATTAGATCTACATATATATATATGTATATATACTGTATATGTATATATGTATATCTACCATAAATATATCCATAAATCTCTCAGTCAAGCTAGCTATAAACCAACTTACCAGTACCAGTAGCTACTTGTTTTGGATGGTCTACGATGATTATTGGAGGTTGTTATCATCATTGCTTCTAAATAAGTCAAGTAGTTGTTCCAATCTACGATGTTCTACTGGTTTACTGACTTAAATTATGATGAGTAAATTGGACGTTGACATTGATTCGCTATGAGCAACTCACTGTCACTGTCTATGAATTGCCATGGTCATTCTTGGGTGAAAAATATCTGATGAAACCACGTAGTGAACATCATCTCACTCTGATCGGATCGTAACTGTTTAGCAACCATAGCTACGCTGTTAAATGGGACACTTACCCTCTGGTAATTTAACCTAACAGTTCGCTATTGTTAAAATGGCCATTTTTTTCGTGGATTTTCCCATGAACAATGGCCATTTTCAATAGCGAACTGTTAGTCATGACCAGCGGGTAGGGCTTAGGGAGCTTTAGTTACCATGAGATTAGCCGGTGAAACCGATCCGGGGGATTGCGCAAAAAACGTTTCCGAAGCAAAGAATTTTTAGCAGGAGCTGGGAACCAAGCAAATACCCAGTGCCAAGAATTTTTAGATGGCAACATTATGAAAAAAAGTACTATTTAGTACTATTTAAATAGTGTTTGCCAACATTATAACATATTATAAATGGTACTGGTAATGATATATATATATATGATACATTTAATACTAGTTCTATATGGTAGATTAAATGCCAAGATTACAAATAGTACTAGTAATTCCATGAATAGAACTATGAATTCATATCAATCCTATGGTCCACCAGTATCATAGATAAGAACATTAATATTCAATAGCGCTTCTAGATAGGGACTTTTCAAAAGGAATAGATCCTCTACTAAACCAAATTTTCCAAGGGGTTTGGTTGATGTTTGGGGGATGGGATTAATGGGATTGAGTATTCAGGAATGTATCTATAGATCCTACTGGAAGATATGTTGAAACCTTTTTCAAGTTGTCCTAATTTACAACTTTCCCTAGAGAAACTAATGAGGACATGTGAACCTCTCCATTGCATCTGGAATGAAGATGTTCAGAGTCTTCCAGTTCCATCAACGGTGTCATTAACAACTACAGTTTTGCTGTTTGAAAAAATGAAACAGTATGCAATAGTTATGTTGTTGCTTACATTTAACATTATCCAAATGTGTTATTATCTTCAATAAAAGCCGTTCATATGCAACTACATTATATATATATATATGTATGTTTATATATATATATGTATATAGATGCACAGTATATACATGGCAACTATGTTCATTTCATTGCTAGAGGCTATTGTACATCTATCCTCTGGTAATTTAACAGTTCGCTATTGAAAATGGCCCATAGAAATAGTTGATTTACCTATCTTTAGATGGTGATTTTCCACAGCGAACTGTCTACCAGAGGATAAATCCCAGTATAACCATCATTGACCATTATTATATAACAATTACTAACCATTCATCATCATCATCATCATCATCATCATCATCAACCATTATTAACCATGATTAACCATTATTAACCATTATTAACCATTATTAACCATGATTAACCATTATTAACCATTATTGTTTTACCAACATTAAATCATCTACAGCATCCCCACAATGTTCTTGCTGTTTGTCCTACTCCTGGGCACCGAGCCGAGCCGTATTCCACACGACCCTCTCCCGCGAAGCCGCGGGCGGACACCGGTGGAGGGGCCTTTTTTTCGCCATGGTGCGAAGGCGCGAAGCGGTGGAGGGACTGGAAACTTAGGGATTTGCTGTATTTTATAGGTGAAATTGGGGTTGTAGCATGAAAAATTATTTTTTTTTTGATTTGAAACAGCAACAATGCAAGTGTTGGATTGAATGACGAGAAATTTTAGGCAAAACCCATGGGGATACCCATGGTTTTGTTCCAAAAATATCAGGGGTTGCTGTGAAATTCTATGGGAGACGGGGTAAAGTTTGGTGAATGGTGGTGTAGTGACAAGCCCATCCATATCATCAATATTGATTAGCATCTGTGGAATGTCCGAAGGACACTTTTTTTGATGCAGAGGCCAAAAAGCAATTCTCAGATTTCTTCGTGATAGTTGGCCTGGGCGAATGTTCATGACAAATCCGCAACATGTCATCCTCCATGAACTTATTTATGAGGGCATCACACCCTTGAACAAAAGATCCTGGTCAGGTTCCATCCCCTTGTGTTTCATGTTTCAAATATGGTAACGCCACACATTTCTTCATTGGTCTCCCAACAAAAAGATCAAAAAGTCTCAAATGTCTATATATTTCTATGGTTATCCCAAGAAAAAGTCTCAAACAAATCTATGGTCAAAAGCACCCAATCCTTCGGACCACTGCCCACTGGACATCCGGGGACCAGGCGTGCAGCTGCACTGATTGCTGTACTGCTGGGTCTCCATTCCTTGAGCTTCATCCCGCAGGCCCAGGGGGTCCCAAGACGCTGCTGGTATGGATATAGTGTGTATGATGAGAATGTACGCATAGTATATGAATATGTGTATATATATATATACATTGATAGTATATGAATATATAGCGACGGACAACTACTTAGAACAAATTTTGGAAAAAAAAATCGGAAAAAAAACACAGGGAGAAACTACTTAGAACCAAAAACCGTAAACATCCGAACCCCACTACTTAGAACAAAAAAACACACTTAGAACAAAAACAAACCCCATTATGTAACAATTTTAGCAAACATTGCCATTCAAAACAACATGTTATAACAATTTTGGCAAACCTTGCCATTCAAAAAACATGTTTCATGATTTTTGATGTATGCTATTCCCCGGGCACGATGTCTAATTTCGCGCGTCTTACGTTGTTTTGGGCCCCAGACACGGACCCGCTGCCAATGAACATATATACTGAGGGGATATATTCGTCAACAGCTGATAAAGGTATGTCGCTGAAACTCAACCACATTTATTGATATGTATTGTTGAAGAATGAAGGGCGAAAACCAATACGTGACTATATATACTTGGCTGTAACCCCGTTGCACGGAATATATGGCCATGGAACCACCGCTGCCTCCTCCGGAAGTATCTCCCTCGATGCTTGGCTGCCCTTATTATGTCAACTTCTCTTTTGAAAACGGAAACATATTTTGGGAAAAAACTGAAGTTGTAACGATTTGGGCTCAGGATCGATTCAGAGGAAGAAGCTCCCCGTTCCAAGAAACCGGGTGGCAAAAGATTGGGACGGGGCCGGAAAGAAAAATACAATCTTGCATCAACAGAATTAGCTGGTGGGAACCCTACTTAGAACAATGGAGAACCAGTGGAAATATATAACCACGGAATAAGGTTTGAGATGTTTTCTTTTAATGAGCCTGCAACTCAATTATTTCAAAAAAATGCATCGAAACATTCTCATATCTATATCTATCTGCATCTATATATATATATATATAAATAAATAAATAAATATCTATGGAGAGTTGTGTATCCATACAACAAGTCTAAGGGCAGGTACCTCCCATCTGCAGAGTTAGTTGCAGGGGCCACTACTTAGAACAACCGTTGTTTCAAACAAAAAACATGGAATGGTAGAACACCTATGTCCGGATAAACACCTCTGATGACGTTACAAAAATGCGGTATTGGCATCATCATCAAGTTATTCACATATATATATGTAAACATGTATGAACATATGGATAGTTGTGTGTATATACAATGTCGGGGCCGGAAAGAAAAGCATGATCTTCTATCAACAGAATTAGCTTGTGGGAACCACACTTAGAACAACCGTTACCAAGTAGAAACAGCCCCGCTGGACAGGGTTTGACATGTGACTCATGCGTCCTACGGCCCAGGATGGTTCCTATGGCTGGCAAGGAAGTTGCAACCACTCCCAGCTCCAAGACACTGTGCGGCA
>Ga0126342_10011925_pt1 | contig 15512 bp, 15 predicted proteins | sample Cyp1metagenome_FD_92528 | JGI IMG/M metagenome (GOLD analysis project Ga0126342, IMG submission 92528) | Coral microbial communities from Lord Howe Island, Old Settlement Bay, Australia - Cyphastrea 1 metagenome | ecosystem: Host-associated > Invertebrates > Cnidaria > Coral ...
TATACATAACATATACATAACATATACATAACATATACATAACATATACATAACATATACATAACATATACATAACATATACATAACATATACATAACATATACATAACATATACATAACATACATATATATATATATTTATATTATATATATATGTTATATATATATATATATGTCCCATGAACATCCCAATGAATACACCACGTCTGACCCAACCAGCCACAGCTGGATGCTCAACAACCGCCAGGAGCTGCACAAGTACGACGAGTCGATTCGCCTGGCGGAACGCAAGAACCATCCCAAGGTGCATGGAATACATACCCTCTGGTAATTTAACATAGCTATTGAAAAGGGCCATTTATAGTGAGTTTTCCCATGAAAAATTGTGATTTTCCATAGTTATGTTAGTTTACCAAGGGTAAGGGCCTTGGTTTCCATCCCCAACCGACTGGATTCTAGTAGAAACTCATGATGTTTATATAGTTTTTTGTGCTATGGAAAATCATCATAACCAGCCAAAAATAACTTTTTAATTACTAGTCATTATGAAATTCATATAGTCCTGTAAATGGAAAATCATCACAACTAGCAAAAGGACTATCAGAGATTGACCATGTAACCACCGAACATGGGGATGTTGCTAGCAATTTTTCATGTTTGGTAGCAACGAAGATCTGGTGAAATGTGTGTATAAAAGTGTAACAGTGTAACATAGACGTTCACCAGCAAAGTTCGGCTAGGCTTGCTTATGGATTATTCCAATAATTGGGAATTGGCCCACACGCTACGTACCCTCTACTAATTTAACATCGCTATTGAACATGGCCATTTATAGTGAGTTTTCCCATTGAAAATGGTGATTTTCCATAGTTATGTTAGTTTACCAGAGGGTAAATCAAACATTGTTGGGTTTAGGTTTCATCATTGAAGCCATCCGGGGTTTATGGCCGCAACAAAATCTTGGGATGTATGTCCATCAACACATGGGGATGGCCGCAACGTGAGTTGGGAGAGGCAATTTGCCTAGATCAAAACCGGAAGCAGATGGAGAAACAGGATGAAAAAGGGCCATTTGCCACGAAATTGTAGGATTTTTTGATAGGGGGAAACCACTAACAAAAAATGGGGATATTGATGGATAGTCACCATAAATGGTTGAGCTGCCATGGCATATGGAGTTGTCCCCAGGCAGAAAAAGGATGACCCAGCAAAACATCTTATGTTAGCATCAAAAAATGGGATGGAAATCGATCAACAGGGGGATGTAGAGATATTTGGGTACCCTATTGCCATGTTCTTGGACCCAAATGGGGAGATTCGCTGGTGATGGTTTGTGAGCCCAGCAAGTTGAGCCCCCTCACCCCAAACAGATCGGTTGTCCAAATCAAAGAAATATGTAATATTGGATACCCTCTGGTAATTTGACATTAGTATGGAAAATCACCATTTTTAATGGGTAAATCAATTAGACATGGCCATTTTCCATTTCGCTATATATGTTAGTCATTACCAGAGGGTATCATTTTCGCAGATTGGGGTGAACACCCAGCAAAGACGTGTTGTTTAACCGTTGAAAATCTGTTCTTGGACTGTGACCCATGAAATTGGGGATGTAAACCCGCCAATAGAAATTGGTTATGACACACAGCTACGTGGACATGTCTTTCCGACCAGGATTGGGAGTAAACACTTTCACTTGTTTATTTGAATACCCTTTGGCAATCTATCATGATCATGGAAACTCACCCATTTCGGGATGATTGATACTAGTACTAATATACTAATATTTATGCATGATTCAACACGTGAATTTTCGCCATGTTAGCTATCCCTTCAGCCACGCAGGTGATGCATCTCAAGAACTTCTACCTCCAGTGGCTGCTATCCACGCAGCAGGAGGACAAAGACATGCAACCCGGTGTCCGAAAAAAAAAACAACAACACACACACACATGCAACTTCTGGGTTGCAAAAGGTCGCCAGGGTGTGATTTATCCAGGTTATACTGCGATTTCTGTTAATTTTCTTTGGTATGGATAAATCACACGAAAGCATCGATGAAAAACATAATATAAAGAGAGAGAGAGTTCTGGCGTTCATCTTTTAGCCATGAGTAAAAGTTATAAACCTGACATTTCATCTAGCCTTCAGCGGATCGATCATCTCTGGTGGATCTTTATTCGGCAAATCGCAGATGTTCACTGAAGATCCACATTGCAGGAGAAGGCTGGAGAACTGCAAGAGATCGAGGGCGACTATGTGAGGCACACATTTTGAAGAGCTGATGTTCATGTGATTCATGTGGCTTGTGGTTTTCTATTGTTTCAGGTTCGGAAGTCCGTTCAGACTCAAAGTAGCAAAGGAGATAAAGGCAGGGGGATTAGTTGGAAGATGTTTTTTGGTTCAACTGCCACTATGTATACATATCATGTATATATATATAATTATATATACATATATATGTAATTGTATATAGGCATCAATAGATTTACCACTCGTATTCATGACCGTTTTCTTCACCTGCTTCCAACTATCTTTCATTTCCCCCCACAATTGACAGGTCGACTTTTACAATGTCTTGGATCCTTGGCTCAACACCAATAATATCCAGGGGTGGCCTATCAGAAGATCCTCCCACCGCCGAGCGCCAATCGGTTCGAAGCAATGGCGGCTTTCGCCTCCTTGTTCCGCCTGGGCGATGTTTCAGCGCCGAGTTCGCGCGAAACTTCGCGCACCGGGCAGCCCGTGGCAGTGAGCAGTGGCGGCTTGGAAGCGGATTGGGGCCAGTGGGGATTGGGGCATAATCTCCAAGGACTAGCCTCTGGTAAACTAACAGTTTGCTATTGAAAATGGCCATTTATAGTTGATTTACTCATTAAAAGTGGTGATTTTCCATAGTTATTTCAGTTTACCAGAGGGTATATCCTAGTTTTCAGGAGGGTTGAACAGGCCTCTTGATTTTGAGGCACAGCTGTATGGGTGATACGTCAAGCCAGGTGGATACCCCAAATAATTCACTGTAGCAAGTTCCATTCTGTAGAACCTTCGGAGATTGGTCATCATCATCTTGGAGGTTTCCTAAAATGGGTACCCCAAATCATTAACTAGTCATTAGACTAGTTTAGTTTTGAATCCTATGGTTTTTGGGATCCACCAAATTCCAAGAAACCCCCACAAATTACAGCTGTCAGCTGCCAAGGCCCTCGGGTCCTCATCCATGGTGCCGTTCCTCCGGCAGCTGGTGTCGGGTGGCTCGTGTTGGGTGTTCTAAGGGAGGACCCTTTACAGATGGCCATGTTTACCGCAGGGAACATGTGGGAAAATGATGGAAAATGATGATCAACTCATGATCAACATCGAGATTTCTTGAGATTCCCCTTGAAATCTTCGCTCAAGAAACCACTGAAGAAGTGTGTGACCTGTGTGACTTCCGCATCACCTGGCCCAGGTCGCTGTAGCGATGGGCGCCATGGCTGCGTTCTCAACGAGGCTGTGAAGATGGTAGTGGATGATGCTGCGTTGATCGTCATTGCTATTGGTCACTATTTGTCACCATTACTATGACAATGATGATGATACCCCAGAAGAGTTATAAGATGTTATAAGGCAACCCATAATTAGTAAGATATGCCACTATTATATTATATATACTAATTATACTGTAGTAGAAATTCATTGCTACAACGCATCGATGGCGCACGCACTCACGGCGACAGGGTTCGCCCAGAGCGCGCCCGGCGGCCCCGTGCGCAGCTGGTCTTGGCGGCCAGGGAGTCGGAGGACGAAGATGGCAAGGGCCCATCAGCTGAAACGGGGGAAAGACTATATATACCCTCTGGTTATGACTAACACAGCCATGGAAAATCACCATTTTTAATAGGTAAACCATTTATAAACGGGCCATTTTCCATGGCTATGTTAAATAACCAGAGGGTAGACATAGAATGATATATAGATACACATGAAATACATTATATAGATAGATAAGATAAGATAAGATAATATAAGATAAGATAAGATAAGATATGGATAGATAGATGGATAGATGGATAGATAGATAGACAGATAGTTGGAAATACGTATCTATAATACCAGATGAACTGTGATTTTAACAAACGGAAATGGTGGATTCTTGTGACCACTGGGAATTTGATGCCACTGAGTGACCCCTGCAGGATCAGGAGGTAGAAGAAGATTACTTCGAAAGTGCAGGTGCGGCCGTCAGAGTTTGCAATTGTTCCACCCCTCTGGTGGATTTTTCCCAGGGATAGATATCTATAGATATATGATGTACTATATACATACATACTGTACATCATATAGCCATCACAATCCAGAAAATCCCACTGATTCATCGTGAATTTTCTAATATGGTGGGTGAAACGAGTCATTTCACGTTGCGGGTAAACGTTAGTTTGCCGAGTTGTGAACGAAGCTACCTATCCAGGATGACTAGTTGCCATGCTGTCAGGTGGCAGCCAAAGTAGCAGAAGCCCAAGGAAGAGTTCCTTGCTGGGGAACCCAGTTGATCCGTGGTGTGGATACCCAGTGAATCTGACGAAGGCAATTTGTCCAATTTGTTTTCTACGCATCTACCATTGATATACTAATGATATAATGGTGGATATACTAATGATATATATATATAATATATATATATACCATTTATATATCCAATGGTGCATTTTCTCAAAAAACAAACTGATTCCACTTTTTCTGCACTTAGGATTATCAGACCAACAACAACGACCAATATAGGATAATGAAGGCGAAAAAAGGGGTTTCAAACCAGCAAACCTTGAAATATAATGGTGAACACAAGGATACGTCCAAGCTGACCCAGCAACATCTTTTTATCTTCAATCAACAAACACACACACACACATATATATATATATAATATAATTATATGTATACATATATATATATATAATTACATACACATCAACACACATAATATGATCAACAAGCGTACACTTAGGAGGAATTCACCCAATAATAGAACTCTTGGCTAACCCCTGCCGCAGCACGAGCCGTTCACCGGCCATGGGTTCAGGTCCACATCGACGGAAGCGTCACAGTTGGGACACCCGGACAGTTGGACCACCTCAAGTTGAATCAACCAGATTTCACTTTAAACATTGATTCGCTGTGAAATTGATGGAGGCTAAATCTGAGGTTGATTGATTTCAATTTGTATCTAGAATCTGACTCAGAATAGCTCAAAACATCTTAAAACTAGGCTGATTCCTTAGGCAAGTTCCGGCTTTGGAAAGATCTGACCGTGGTCAGATCCTAGCTGTGTGAAGACCATTTGGTCCTCCCATGCACCCTGCAGGGTGGTCGCCCCCATCGAACTAGTTCGATATATCATGATATGTCTACAATACACCATAGTTAACCTACAGAACTAAACCAACATAAGCAACTTCGCCATCAATTATCATGTGGATGTCATCCACGAGAAATCGATCAATCGGCTGGTTCCAGCTATTGCTTCGCAGCCTGCTTCGCTGCAGGCTGGACGTATTATCACCCTCGTCAGAAGAGTTGGTGAACGTGGATGTGCCCAACCACTATTTGAACATCCACAGGCTGCTGATGGGCTCTCCTGGGTGATGCATCCCACTTAGTGGGTAATATACAACCATCTGAAATAACCCCCCATTAGATGAATCAACTATATTCCTAGTTAAAGTACGAATGGAAAACCAAAAAGGCACTTATAAACCAACAAAAAATCCCTTACGATGCCAGTTTAACAAATGGTTTTTAAAATATATCAGTTATAAGACGTTATAAGTTACAAAGGTATAGGAAAGCACTTGGACAATATTACGTCTGGTTTAAAGACATATGGAGGTTTCCTAAAATGGGGGTACCCCCAAATCATCCACTTTAGTATAGGAGTTTCCATTATAAACCATCCATTTTGGGAGTACCCCCATTTATGGATTTGGTTCATCCATTAAAACACCTATTTATTAGCATTAACATCACCAATCAATCACCAATCAATCACCATTAACATCACCATTAACATCCCCTCAGAAAGTGTTTCAGCCACCACTGACTAGACATATTTTCTAGGGATATTCCCTGAAATTTAGGCTTTTTTTTTTTGGGCTAGTTAAACCATGAAATCACCATGAAATCACCATGAAATCACCATGAAATCAACCCACCTGGAGGTCTCGCCCCACCAAGAGCGTCAGAGGAGGTGCCCCGCGTGGGACGGGACGAGTCGTGTTTTCCGAGGGCGAACAAAAAGGGATGTGACATGGGGATATTACTGGAATATATATGTAACACACATATATATATATATGTATACATGTGTTTATATCTATTCATATATACGTGTATATATATATGTGTATACATATATATATACATACATATGTATGTATGTCAGCTAATATATATATATATATAAATACACACACACACATCCAACTTTATTTGAAATATGGGTACCTGAAAGTGCGATACCCCAAAATCCAGCGGTTCACCATAATTTCCGACCTTAACATGCCAGGAATTGGGGGGTACACCCAATTTTCAGACACCAGATAGAACTGGTTCAAGAATGGGATGCACAGAAGATCAACCCATCCTCATGCTTGGGGGTGCAGTTTGGGCTACAACCATGGTAAGGTTTCCCGAAGTATCATGATAGCAATTTGGGGGAGTATACTATGGTATAATCATTTTCAGACATTTTCAGACACACCCAAATGCAACATATTGTTGGTGATATACCCTCTGGTAATGACTAACAGTTCGCTATTGGAAATGGCCCAGTCGAAATAGTTGATTTACCCATTAATAGCATGGTGGATCTTTCCATAGTTATGTTAGTTTACCAGAGGGTATAACCACCATTTTCCTATGGTTTTCCTATGATTTTCTCATAAAACCACCATTTTCCTATGGTTTTCCTATGGTTTTCCTATGGTTTTCCAGTTCGTTATGTAAACGTTTACCACAGGGTATCCCGTGATATCCCCATTATCTGTTGTCCTTTACACATCACCGTCAGGTCCAGCGCACGTGCATGGCCGCTCCAAACGCTCCAAGCAGAAGGCCACAGATATTCTCGTCCACCAATCCCAGTCATAGCGACATCCTGTCAAGGTGGTGCCCCAGTTCGTGAACGCTAAGTTGGTGCAAATAAGTCCAATAAGTATGGTTGATAGGTGATATATATATATATGTATAGTGAATGGGATTACAAGCCATTTATAACTGGGGGGCACCACCTTGTTGGTTCTGGATTTTTATGACTTCAATCAGCAAAATCGATTTTCAGCTGTGAGGTGCAGTGGAGATTGAAGCAAGGCCCACCTCTTGCGCACAAGAACTGGGACTTCCCCTCACGGCTCCGAGTGAGCAGCGGCATCGTTGGGAGCTCAGGTCTGGAGGAATCCAACGAATCTGGTGATCCCTGTCCAAGATGATGATGTGGTTGGCAATGGATCTATTAATGGCTATTAATGGTTAATGATAATGATGATGATGATGATGATGATGAGGACTTGCCGACTTACACAATCTTATACATATAGTGTCACTATCATGATTAAAACATGTCCATGCCTCAAGGACCGATGGGTTCAATGGATTGATCTCAGAGTCCCAGCATTTCTCCAGGCCAAAAGAAGGCGCTTGGAGCAGCCCGCTGGAGTCGGGAGACCAAACATGAACAGTGGTTCATCATGTGTTTTTTTTCCATGTTCAAATGTCATGATATTTTGTATATCAATTGATATACATAGAAATCGGTATAGACCTTACATCTAGACACAGCCATGTTGGACTCGGTTTCTGTTGTGACCTTTAAGGTTGAAAACATGACATTCAGCTAAAGAATTGCGTCGGCCGCGCTTGTGCTCCACCAACAGATAGGTATGGACCAATGAGCAATCCATCCCATCTGCTAATCATGGCTGGACAATCTCCAAAAACTATGTGTTTCCCATATGGGTATGGATCAATACCTATTAATACCATTTTTAGGGGAATGAACATCCATAAATCCCAGCTATTTTGATGTGAACAAAAGGGGTACAAGGTTTTGACCCATCCCCAGATATTTTCCCAGTAATTTTCTATTGACAAAAAAAATGACATGTTTGATGACTGGGTAAGTCCTAAGGCGGCTGTTTTTCGGGGTCAACATTTTTCAGATGCAGGAGGTCAGTTTTTGGTGATGACCATCACGCGGAAACCTAATGACTTGACCACCCAAAAGTCATCCCCAATTTTGATCACTGCGATTGATGAAACCAAGGGATATGGCGTAAGGATAACTGCGATTTCAGATGATTTCAGAAAATAACATCATCCCCCAAAATATCCCAAAGTCAAAATCTAGCCAAAAGATATCACCATAGATGGCTCATATTTCTAGATGACTATGGGATATCAACCAAGAAAATATGGTGATATCAACCAATCAACCATGGGCCAGGCCCAAGCTGGGCTTTTGAGGATCAAACCATCAACCAGTCATTGTTCCATGTTTTTTTGTCACGAAAATATCCCATTAAGATTCCATTAAGATACATCCTGCATCATCCTTTTTTTGTGAAAAAATCCATGATATGATTGTGATATTCCCATGGTTGTTTGTTGTATTCCCACATTCCATGTCTGGTTGTCCTTATGATTGTTTGTGAGCCTCTCCTTTTGAATATACATACTACTAATATCCTAATAAATCCTAATAATATCTTATTCATATTCCATTACATCCTTATCATTGTTTATTGTATTCCCATGATATGATTCTTTGTTATATTCCCATATTCCATCAATATACCATGTATTCTGGTTGTTTACATCCCATTCATATTCCATTACCTTCCATATTCCATTACATCCAATATTGAACATACTACTAATACTTATTACATCCTTATCTGGTTGGTGGTTTGGAACATTTTCTATTTTTCCATAACATATGGGAATTTCATCATCCCAACTGACTTTCATATTTTTCAAGATGGTTAAAACCACCAACCAGTACATCCTTATCATTGTTTATTCCCATATACCCTCTAGTAAACGTTAACAAAAAGCTATTGAAAATGGCCCAGTCGAAATAGTGGATTTACCCATTAATAGCATGGTGGTTTTCCAGTTCGCTATGTAAACCTTTAGCAGGCCGGGTATCCACCGGATTGAACTCCACGGTCCGACCGGATTTCAGCGCCGAGATCACTGTCCGGCCGACCATGGAACGGGTCAGGGAAGCGCTCTTCAACCAGGCGGTGAGAGCAATTGGAGCAATGATTATGAATACAAACTAGAAATTGCAATGTTATTGAATGCATATAATGATTTTGAATGGTTATGAATATCATAATTATGGTTATATGTATTCATAACCATTCATAAACATCAAATTCATATCATGCTTATTATTTGTATGTCATGAAATTATGTATACTACGCGCAGGAAAGCCGGGTTGATTTCCTTATGATATCCCACTGGGATAGTCAGAATCCGGGACTTGCAATCACTATGATTCTTGATGGAATTCCTAATTTTTAGACAAAGCGACTTACTTCATAGTTCTGCTATCTACTAGCAAAAACAAGGTATATCTATTTTTGTTGGTTGATCCAGGCTTTTTCTCTCTGTTTCGGCTGACTTTTCTTGTTCAAACTCAGCATTTCCGATGCTTGAAATTCTTCAGTTCGTAAATCTACTGAACTAAACCAACTTAGCTATCATAATTCAACTCCAAATCTCATCCAATTCCCCATTTTGGTTGGTTGAATCTTTATGTTGCTTGGTTCAATCACAATTTTCTTTGGTTTTTTTTTATCACCATGAAATCCCATGAAAAATCATCCCATCAAAAATCACCGAGATGAATCCCATGAAAAGTCACCATTTTTCCTAGTTTTTGTCACCATCTTTGTTGGTCCGAAGCAGCGGCTCCAGGTGACGTCCATGCATCTCTTCGAAGACCGCTCCGTGCGTGTTCTGGATCTCTTCGCAGGCTGCCGGAGCCGGGGGTGAGGGTTTTTGACTGTCAAAGATCTGGGAATATGTAGGATGAATCATGATCAATTTATGGATTTTGGATGATGTTGATGGTTTAGTTTTAATGATTTTGATGGTTTTGATGATTTTGATGGTTTTGATGGTTTTGATGATTTTGATGATTTTGATGGTTTTGATGGTTTTGAATGGGTTTGATGGTTTTGATGGACGTTGAATGATCATCGGGGCTTCATGGCTTTGGCTTATTATTCACCAGTAAGGGCTTATTAATCACCAACAACCAGCAAAAGTCATCCAAAATTGGCATGTTCATGGCTTATTCATGACATTAATCCAACAGCGAAAGGTTCCAGCAAGGTTCCAGGACTGTTCCTTTGTTTTTCGGGGCGTGGCCCCAGAGATTGAAACCCAACAGATTCGCTGTTGGGAATTGATGGATTAACTGGTTGGTGGTTTGGAACATTTTTTTATTTTTCCATAAACAAATTGGAATACTCATCCCAACCGACGAACTCCATCATTTTTCAGAGGGGTAGGGCTCAACCACCAACCAATGGGAAAGATCCACCATGCTATTAATGGGTAAATCCACTATTTCGATGGCCATTTTCAATAGCAAACTGTTTGTTTACCAGGCCGGGTACATCCCATTAAAATCACCATTTTGTTGGTTAAACCCCATTAAACCACCATTAAACCACCATTTTCCTATGGTTTTCCTGTGGTTTTCTATGGCCTATGGATGACTTTCAGGGCCAACAAAAGCTTCCTGCCTCCAGGCACCGGTTCTCTGGGTATCGAAGCCTTGAGCCGTGGCGCCTCCGAGTGCATCTACGTCTGGGGACCTGGGCAGTTAAACTCATCCTGGATGGCTTTTATTGTTTTTTTTGGGCTATAAATCTGGGTAAATTATAACGACCTCACTGTTCTCCCTCACTGGAATCATGGTTAGTATTGGAAATCATCCCCTTTTATGGCCCAACAATTCAGGTTAGTGAAATATTATAATTTACCCAGATAAATGGAATATCACTTACATAAGCCGGTCAAAGAACCCCTTTTGTTTGGGGAACAACAAAGATTGATCATGGTGCAATGAAGAAATTATGACATGACAACAATGCTGTTTTGTTTGAACAACAATCCAATATTGTTTAGATATTGGGGGAAAGTCATTATTGAACCTCAATCATTGGGTTGACGAAAGAGAAACTGAGCAGGAAGCCATGGCTTTTGCTATAGCCTGCAGTCGCAATTCTTGAACTCTTATGTTTTCAGGGTGGTTCAGGCGTTCTTTCTATTGTTTCTTGAACGCTCCATGAACATCGAATGAAACTATAACTACAATGAACCTGTCTGGCCGTATGGCTGGATCATTTCATTGCAAACAAATGGAATGCGAAGCCCCAGAGTTAAAGCTGCAAATATTTTCAGAAAGAGTGATCTCTTGAGTTCCAAAGGCTATGGATAGAAACACCTTTGTGACGTTTGTGAATATAGACCTAGCTGTCATGGGTCATGATTCTCGATTCAACTGTGCCCCAATGACACCCATCCCCACAGGTAGACACCTCCAAAGAATGTGTGGGTCTCGTCTCGGGCCGGACAGTGTCCGGAGGGCTCGGGCTTGACGCTAAAAGGGTCATGGTATGTTAAGCCACTTAAACCATCCCCTGGTCCTGGTTGTTTTTTTTTTTTGTTGGGGGATGTTCTACTATATATTGGTCTTGAAGACGTCTAGATCAAAAAACTGCGATATTTTGGATGACGAGCACATTGAAAATGGATAGGTTGAAACCACCAACCAGTCCCGTTTAACACAGGTGATTTCACCACCTGTTGGGATATACCCTGTTTTTGAGTATCGCAACCAGAAATCTTCAGTGGTTTGGTGGTCAAATTCCAACTTTCGATGGTTCTCCCCCTATTTTTTTGATGGTAAAACCCTAAAAATAGGTGGTTGAACCAAATTGTTGGGATTGTTTGATGGTAACACCCAGTATTTTTGAAGGATTCCTCCATTTTTGATGGGTCTTCAGCCAAAAATTTGGATGGTGAAGACCCCCCCTTTTTTGGTGTCCTTGGTCCTTTCAGCTGCAACGTTGACAGCGAGGCGTGGACTGCTGCATCGCCAATAGCTGGCTCTCGGGCTTCATGGAGCACGAGGAAGCGGCCAAGGGGACCATCAACGAGCGCCTGCAGGCGGAGTGGAAATCGAGTGGTGAATAGTGGTTAGTCATGGGTTGTTTAACGTGATTTTTTATTTTCCCAATGGAAAATCCACCATTTGGGGAATCTATAGTGAATATTTTTTATTTTTTCGGAACCCCTTAAGCAAATCCAAGTAATACAAGATTACCTGGTTGGTGGTTTGGAACATGGCTGGATTATGACTTTCCATATATTGGGAATTTCATCTTCCCAACTGACGAACTCATATTTTTGAGAGGGGTAGGTATACCACCAACCAGTTACACATTCATATCCTATAGGTCAATTTTAGATGGGTCGAAACTACTCCAAAAAATTGTCTTTTGGTATGGGATTATCTACGTTCACCAGCTAAGTTTTTTTTTTTTGCAGGGTATCCAGTTGATTGACCATGACTGTGGTTAGTTCTATCCAGTAATTTCACATAGACCCTGGCAGGTGAAGATTAGGTTCTGCTACAAATGGCTTATTTTCAGGGTCTATATATGTTAATTTACCAGCGGGTAATGTTGAAACCCAATGCCATAAACCTACCATTTGGGGGATGGTTTGTAGCAGCCATAAAAATGGTGATGACTTGGGGATGGTTTATTATTGGGTTTACTACATGAGGGAATATCATGAGAATATCATGGGGATATCATCAAATATATACATAATTATAATATAATATAATATAATATAATATAATACAATACAATATAATATAATATAATATAATATAATAATCCCCCATGGTTGTCCGTTTACAGAATGCCACTCCTTTGGTGTTACAATATGCCCCCTCCAACCACCTTCTCATAAACGGAAAAACATAAATTAACCCATTTTTATTTATTTTGAGAATTCTTGTGTATGGCCAGGCATTTTATAAAAATCCTGCCGTCATGTATGGATGATAGATTATGCTAATTTGTTTTGAGTGGTGTGATACCCACAGGTTGCATTTTGTAAATAAAAAAGGGTATATATACCATGTTCAGTGGTATTTTCCATTATTTTGACCGGCCGGGCATTTTGTAAATGGGAGCTTGGATCCTCGTATCACGTCCTCCATCTGGCTCCATAGGTGAGGGATTTTCCTTCACAGGTGGGAACAAAAATGGAAAATAAGCAAAAATCATTACAAATCCAAAGAAGTGATTTTTGGGATGATCCCTGCAAAGAATTCCAACATGCCAGTTTTTCTTCCAGTCCAGGATATCCCAAATTTGGTGGTGCTCTTTACTTTTGACGCCATTTGCCATCAAACCCATTTTCATAGATGGCATAGATGTATTATTTTTTTAAAGGGGTTTCCAAGCATCTAGGCATTTTATACTGGCATTTGTTGCAAGTCCCAATAATGAACCTTGGCAGTCCATAAACGAAAAAAAAGGAAACAAAATGCTATCGGGATACTTTCAGTTTTTGGACGTGTTGGCATTTCATAAAACCTCAAGTTTTTATATTTTACGATATCTGCATTTTATATTGCGGAAATATGTTTTTCGTAGGGCCACCCATTTTATAAACGCCTGAAGATGCATATCATTTATGAAGTGACCAGCTAGGGGTAGGTACCCATCAAGCAAGGGGGATATATAGTATAATATAATATAATATAATATAATATATATAATATAATATAATATAATATAATATAATATATAATATGATATGATATAATATAATATAATATAATATAATATATATATGATATATTCCAAAATATGTTGAAACAAGCGACAGATCTTGGTTATAAACAGTGGTGATGGTTGTTTTGATGGGCTTTACACTCCGAATGGACAGTTTTTTTATTGCAGACATCCCTGAAGGTCTGCTATGGAAAATTCCACCATTTTTAATGGGAAAACTCACTATTTCAATGGCCATGTTCAATAGCTTTTTGTATGTTTACCAGGCCGGGTACATCCCATTAAAATCACCATTTTCTTGGTTAAACCCCATTAAACCACCATTAAAACAATCATTTTCCTGGGGAACCATGATACAGAAATTGGTTGGACATGATCATTCGTGATACATCGTGATGGCTGTTTTAAAGTCCTTCGCAGTTCATGGGTTAATTCATAAGCCCGATAAACCAGGCTTGGGCACACGGCCAGTTTTTTTTTTCAACAGTTGCGACATCAATAATCCACAACACTATCTCATCACATGTGACAATGTGGTATGATTAAAACATGGGTTGTTTTCCCATATTGGGGGATGACCATCAATCCATTAACAGAGAATAATATATATATATATATGTATATACCATCTGGTTATTTAACATAGCCATGGAAAATCCCTTATAAATGCAGGTTTTAATGGGAAAATCGTCTATAAATGGGCCATTTTCCATGGCTATGTTAAATAACCAGAGGGTATATATATATCTACCCATTATGTTCGGATTCCAATTATATGATGGATGACCAAAACATGTTGATCCCGTATAACTTGACCATGGCGTCTCCTTTGAGGCCGAGGTGGCTCCGCTAATGATGGTTGGAGGCGGGGCCTAAGCAAAAAACCGTGACGGGCCATAGGGAAAATATGGGAAAATATGGGAAAATGGGTGGTTGAACTAACGGAAATTGGAATTTGATATGATTTAGTGGGATTTGGAGCTGATTTATGATAGCTAAGTGGGTTTATAAGTAGGCTAAGTCTGGTCTATCGTAAGCATGACCATAGTTAGATGGGCTTATAGACTTACAAAATTAACTGGGGGCGCCTTCCTTTGGTCACAGCCAGCTGATCCAACAGCCCAATGGAGAATATATGAAAATTTGTCCATTCGATTCGTTCATTGATGGTGGTCACTGTTGGTTGAGCGTGCATTGAGTTTGGAGTGCGACGTCTAACTCCCCACATGCCTGGTGTTTCATCATGCGGGAATGGCTCAGCAAATGGATTAAATCCCATTAAGTACAATTAAATCACCATCATTAAATCACCGTTCAATCTCATGAAATCCCAGATACCCTGAACCAACTCTCATGAAAAATCCCTATTAGATCCCATTAAATCACCATAAAAAATCACCATTTTTCCTTTGGTTCCCATGTTTTTTTGGACCTTTAAACGTTGTCGAAGCCGCCGTCGATCGCCAGGTCCACGTGCCCAGGTGCAGATCGAGCTGCACCGCGCGCAGGTCTCACGGCAGCCGGTGGGAGCCATTGAGGTGCCTTGTGCCGTGGGAAATGGTGGGGGATATATATATATATATGTATAACTAATGGAATATATATATGTATATATATATATATGTATATATATATATATATATATA
>Ga0126342_10011926_pt1 | contig 15511 bp, 11 predicted proteins | sample Cyp1metagenome_FD_92528 | JGI IMG/M metagenome (GOLD analysis project Ga0126342, IMG submission 92528) | Coral microbial communities from Lord Howe Island, Old Settlement Bay, Australia - Cyphastrea 1 metagenome | ecosystem: Host-associated > Invertebrates > Cnidaria > Coral ...
AGTTTATGTGCTCAGGGAGTCGTGACAGTTGTCTCCAAAACAGATCAGACCCCAAGAACAATCATGAATCGTCACGAAACATATGACGGCCAAATTCTTTTTGGGTTTGCCGGTAAACTGCAAAGCTTGACGCAACCATAAGTTGACACAAGGTCGCGGCAAAAAACCATTTGACATTTGCCAAAAAAGGCTAATACGTGCAAAATTTGAACACCTGACTCCCAAAAACTAACACCTGGTCTTAAAAAATCTTCCTTCTTAGTGGTGGTAGTAGTAGTAGTAGTAGTGGTGGTGGTAGTAGTGGTAGTAGTGGTAGTAGTAGAAGAAGGAGGAGTAGCAGTAGTCGTAGTCGTAGTCGTAGTAAGCTACCCCTTTGAAGCCCCCTTGAAACCCCCCCTGAAGCCCCCCTTGAAGCCCCCCTTGAACTCCCCTTCAAGCACCTCTTCGACGAAGGGGGTGGGCCCGCCCTCCCTTTCCCGCAATCCTGCCATTCCGTTACACACTTGCAAAAGAATTCCTTTTTGTCAAAGCTGCGCCATTTTTCGCAAAAAAGGTCACTGCAGCAATTTCATTTTCGGGGCCGTAAACACATTGGCTTTTTGGACTTCAAGAAGTGGTCCTCTCCAGTACCAACTGACGCCTCTTACGACCGTGACTCCAGCATGATGCCGCGAGCGCGATCTAGAACTGACTGTGACTTTGACAGGTCCAGTGGGTGCGATCTCGATTGCTCTTAGCTTTAACAAGATGGATCGAAACCAGTATGTTGCATGGAGGAGAGCGGCGTTGCCAGTTCAGCAGCATGTAACTAATGCACTGGGCTAACTGCTCCGCGAGCCGGATGGTTAGGCTCCGAGCAACACTGTCAAAGGTGCGTTCAATAGCGTCGGAGCATCCGCGCAGCCAGAGCTCAGCAGCAATAAATGACCTCGACATCTTGTCCTGAAACGGTTGAAGTGTGATCGTGAGGATAGCAGGCTTTGGAAACACGGGACCTCTTTCATCAACAGAACAGAAAGCGAAAGATTGTCACGAGCAAAAAAAGGTAGAAGGGCTAGTTTTGGGTTCATGTTTGGCACCTGAAATTGATATGATTTTGGGAAACGGAGTGGGTCTCCTTGTTCGAGGCCGTTAGTGCGAACTCGGTGTGGGTTTGATGCGTTTCTACATTGGAACAGCGCAGCTGCAGAGGTGCTTGGGTAAGCTTAAAACTGGACCTCTAAGGAGGCACCGGATTCAATCTGTTGAGGGTGCAGTTTTGGACCTCCGTGCAATGGAAACGTGTTTAAAAAGGGATCAGAAAGTAGACCCCCTTGACATAAAAAGTGGCGCCCCCTGGAGGGTCCAGTTTTTGGCCCCTTCATTGTGGCAAATCTGTTGAAGCGATTGTTTCAAGTTGAAGCTGAGACCAGCAACAGCTGCGAGTCGAAGCTTGAACTGGGGAGGCTCATTTTTGCGTGTCGTTTTGATGACCAAAAAAGGTCCCTTCTTTGTCATACTGTTTTGCTTCAATTTCCATAGGCTTGAGGCCCTCGTGGCCTGCCTCGAAGCCTGCCTCGAAGCTTGCCCTGAGGTGTTTTGTTCTAATTTCCATGGTCTCGCGACACTTGGAGTCTCCAAAAATGAGATGCCGCTTTTCACTTTGGACAGAGCCATTCCGAGGCCATTTTCAATCTCTATTTTAACAGCAGGCAAAACCTTTCGTTTCGTCTGGTGGCTTGATTGTTTGCCGCTAAAAGAAGGCCCATTAGCTTTTTTCCAATCTTAGGTGATTGCTTGAAGTGTTTCTTGCTCCTGCGGAGTTTGTCGGTTTTCGCACAGGTGCCGGTTTCCATTTGAATGATTGTGTTAAAGACTTTACTGCCAAGACCTAAACAATTCCGAACAACATAGTGGCAACACGCTCTTTAGCTTCAGGCGGGGCTGGAGACCTTCAATTAGCAACCGTCTTCCCCGAGATCCTGCTATTCCGTTGGACTTCCAAAAGCACTGCTGTGTGTTAAAGCTGCGCCAGTTTTGGCAAAAAAAGCTCACTGCAGCAATCTCATTTTCAGGTGCTGTCTTCTTGAAGCTTTCCAGCCTCGCCTGGAGCCAAAGAGCATATTACCCATCTTTCCAAAGCACCATGTTGTTCGGAATTGTTTAGTTCTTGTTGTTGCAGGCTTTCGCCGCATGGCATGGGTGAGGTTCTGATTCCGCTGCGGCATTGCCAGCGGAATGCCGTTTACTTTAAACAGTTGATCGTTTTGTCATGATTAGGCATCGCACTGCTCAGTTTCGTTTCAGTCTCTTGATCCGTTGTTCTTTTAGGCTCCCCTCCTTCGCCCTCGTACACTTCTAACGCGGCAGCTTTGCGGGTCGGATAGTGTATGTCGCCCGGAGTTCAATATCATTCCCCTAAACAAGAAAACAGAGCAGAGCCGAGATGTGGGAAGGTATATTGAAGGTTTTCTTAGTTTGCCATCGTTTCGATATCGTGTTAATTACATTGGGTACTTGAATTAAAACATAGCACGGAGTAGTGGAGTAGCGCGGAGTAGCGAAGGATTGGTGAATGTTGCATGGGTGGAGCTGCATCGCAATCGGCACATTCGAGCTAGGGAACGGAGACTGATACCACATGTGCTTTCAGATTCCGTTTCTCGGGCCGGAAAGTCAACAAAAATTTGCATGTGCCCAAGCAGATTCTTCTTCCACCCCGTTTAAAATTTATTATTTTAATTAACAAGTACAACGGGATTGACTGAAAAGATCATGATTCATGTTCTTTCTGGGCTGAATCTTCGGTAAGAGTCTAGAGGGGCAAGGGGAGCCAACAAATGTTGTCACAGGCTTTCAAAGCAAGGCATGGGTAAGGTGCTCATTCCGCTGCGGCATTCCTGGCGGGATGCCTTTTCTGGTTTTGCCGTAGGCAGTTGATCGTTTTTTCATGATTAGGCGTCGCAGTGCTCAGTTTTGTTTTATTCATATATGTTTTTATTTTTTTGCATTTTTTATTCACATTTTTGTTATTTTTCCTATTTTTTGAATTTCTTTTTGAATTAACTAATAATGTTTTTCAATTTTTTTTCATTTTCATTTTTTTTTTTATTTTTTTAATATTAAAGCTTTCAAATGCAAGGTTTCCAAATAATTAGATGCTTTATTAAACCTTTATTAAAAAACAACATCCAAACAATTTTTCAAGGGTGTACCTCATGAGTGGCTCAGTTACTCAATAATATGAATGTTTGGATGGTACCCTATTGTGGCCAACAACTTTTTGGGGTTGAAAAAAACCAAAAACCTTCTCCACTTTTCTTTGAGTAAAGCTGGTCCATTTACTTTAGAAAACCATATTTGTGTTAAAGCTTTCAAATGCAAGGTTTTCCAAATAATTAGATGCCTTTCTAAACCCTGCTTAAAAAACAGCATCCAAACAATTTTTCAAGGGGGTACCTCATGAGTGGCTCACTTACTCAACAATATGAATGTTTGGATGGTACTCTATTGTGCCCAACAACTTTTGGGGTTGAAAAAAACAAAACCTTTGAAAATAAATTGAAAGTAAATTGAAAGTAAATTGAAAGTAAATTGAAATCAATTGAAAATAAATTGAAATCCATTGAAAATAAATTGAAATCAATTGAAAGTAAATTGAAACCAATTGAACGTATATAAATTGAAGTCAATTGAAAGTAAATTGAAATCAATTGAAAGTAAATTGAAATCAGTTAAAAGTAAATTGAAATCAATTGAAAATCAGTTGAAACTAAATTGATTTCAATTGAAAGTAAATTGAAATAAATTAAAAATCAATTGAAATCAATTGAAAATCAATTGAAAATCAATTGAAAGTAAATTCAAGTCAATTGAAAGTAAATTGATTTCAATTGAAATCTTTACTTAAGTTGACTATCCAAAAAAAATTGTTGAGGGGGGGTCGCAAAAAACTGCGAATTATTCAGTATACTAAATTACTTTGAGGGGGGGGCCCCCTCACACTAATCAGTTACCAACATTATTTAAGGAACGATTTTTTTTGACTAAACTGGCTCGCCTGTCAATACCAAATTGGCGTCAAAGAAAGGAAACGCGACGCTTTGCTATTGGGGTTGTATGTTGGGTTGCTTTGGGTGTGAATTTATTTTTTTTGTGGGAGTTGGCCTCTAAATGCGAATGTGCAGTTTTCGTCCATATATAGCAACAGACAGCAAATGATGTATTTGCCAAAATCATAAATTTTCAAACACTTTGCATGCGCAAAGTGAGTGGGTTAGTGGGAAAAAATGCATATATTTGATATGGTGATGATTGGAAAGGATTGGGTTGGGAATTAAAAAAACGAACACCAGCAAAGGGTGAGAATCGCGACAATGGTATGAAAATATGATTTTCGATTTTCACCAAATGAAATTGAACCAAAAAACACTTGCATCAACCGTTTGCAATGCGAACTTGCGAGCAGCATGTGCCCAAAAACAACGACATGTTTGAACATGTCCCTTGAAACTTTTGGCCGCTGAAGAACTCAGCTGACCGACCAGAGCAAACATGGCGCTGTGCGTGCAGGCCACTTGTTGTTTTTCTTGAAAAAACATGAGTACATGCAACATGTTTGCCTGACCCGGCAACACATGCTCGCGAGGTTTCGCAATTAAATATATCCCCCGTGCAAATTGCATTCGGGAAAGCAGGCGCGGTGAATAAACGATGTGCAACATGTCTTTTTTTTTGTGAGCGTTTGTTTCGTGTCGTTGCTGCAGGGGGCACAATGCCAGTGATTTTGAGGCCACTTGTGCAAACATTGTTACGTTTCATGGAATGTTTTGTGGGTGATTGCAGGATCATTGCAAATGATTTTTGTGCTGCGAGGACCGGACGTGATGAATTGGTCAATGCAGGTGCACCTGGCAATAACAAATTGGTTTATAGTTTAACAGTACATAGATGAAACATTTATGTTGGGCATGTTTTTTTTCAGTGGAACCTAGAACCCCAAAAGTTTCCGTGAATTTTGCGGTATGGCAAATTTCACGGAATCATGGCATCTTCCTGTATTTTTTTCGTTATTTCAAATTTTGTTTCATTTACATGCAATGTTGATGTTTACCACCGCAAAATGTACAGCTGCTTCAATTTTGGTTTTTGCAAGGCATATTTTTTGCGGCCGCAACAATCCCCCAAAACATTTTTTGGCGGTAGGCCCTTCGGCGCCAACCACAACTTTTACAGGAGGAGCACCATGGGGACAAATCATTTTTGAGAAAGGTCAAGGCCTCGACAGTCAAACACAGCTGCAATGATACGGGTTGAATGAAACTGATACACAATTCATTATTATGATAACGTAGTCCAAACAAAAAAATGTCCTTGTAAAAATCATTTGAGTCAATCGTGTTTAAATTTTCGTTCCCAAGGATTCAATGGGTTGCTTGGCCAGTTCCTGTGCAACATCAGACTGCTGCAGGAATGACCTCGTTGATGGTTGCAATAGCTTGTGCGTCGAGATGGCGCAAATGCGCCTCAAATCGTTGCAGGCAAGGTCAACCAGAACAATGATAAGGGCATGATGGAAGAAAACATATGGACATTGTGATATGAGAACATTCTACAGGTTTGGTAAACAGGTGATGTTGTGGTTTTGCCTCTACAAAACTTTATTATTGTTTGACGAAGGTTGACACATCTCGATGTTCTAGATGTAGTGCATTTGGATGGATGTCGGATTTGTTTGTGGGTGGAACACTGGAAATTGTTGTTTTCTCTTGATACGATGATCTGAGCTGCGGAATCTGTTGGACCTTTCACATTTGCAAAGTCATTGCCCATTTTAAAAGTTGTTTTCATACAGAATTACAACGAAATTTAAACGCGCATTCCGAACAGGCTTGTAGAGCAACCGTTTAAATCGCAACGGGCAGCAACAGAGTTGTGATACATTGACACGCTTCCGTTAGACACTACATTCACCCCTCTTCAAGTCTTAGGGTCAGCGATTCCGTTGCGAGGTCTGCAAGGTGCAAAGATTCGTCGAAAACCGATGCCAATTCGACCTATGTCAAGGCCGAGACTCCAAGACAAAATTAAAAAATCGGCACGTTTTTCCAACCTTCACTCCAATTCAAGCCTTTGAATGGTGTGAATTCTGGAGACATTCATGTTGCCTCATCGAGCAATTTTTTTTTTGGTCTGTCAGTTTCTTGCATACGAAACTTTGAGACGGTCTCTCCTCCAACCTCTAACCTATTGACAAGGTGTGTGTTGGCCAGATTCGTTGGGCTGGTGATTGTGGTTGCGTGGTCTCTCTGACTGGTGTGGCTTGGTTTGCATCACTTGGATGGTTTGCATGCGGAAAAGGCTTTATCCATCAAATGAGTTGCCTTTTGAAAGACACGGTGTTGTGGTATTGGACAGTCGAGTGTAGATTTCAGTGATGTGATAAGTTTCGTTCTCTTTGTATCTCTTTTTCATGTAGCAACGAGTAACAACGTAGCCTCATGATGCATACTGTAAGCATGTAGCGATCCGCTATGGCGTTTGGCTGCTGGAAGCCATGCTTCAAGGTTGATGACTACAGCTCCGGTTTGCCGGACCAATTCCTGGCATTCCTGGACTCAGCTCAGGTGAAATGCGGATGAGATTCAACATTTAGCTTGTGACATTAGTAAAGAGACTCTATGATTCCAACAAGGTACAGTAATCGGCAATTATCATTATTCAGAGGTTCCCCAAAGTTCGGGTAAATTCTTCGTCCGCAATTTGAAGGCGGAAGCCTATCAGCAAGTTCTATATCCAGCAGCTTTTGGAGCAGGTTTGGTTCCTGGCACAAAACGATTTTGCAGCTGGCCAGCACGAACATTCAGAAGTGAAAGCAGACTGACTTGAAATGTTGCTGGCAACATCTGGCAACTATCCCAGAGTCTTTTTTGCGAAAAATCTTCTTAGTTCCTTCGCAGACAGCTGGGCTTGGAGGTTTCAGCGATGATCATCTTTGCGATGTAAGGGTCCATGGCACCTTGGCCGCACCATTGCGGCACTGGTGTTGAAGGGCGTCACGTTGATCCAAAAAAGGGCTGTAGGAAAATTTGGACAAGTTACAGTACCCTTTGATAAAGGTGTGGCTACTGACATGTGACGCAACGGCAGGTTAGTTCTGAACTTGGCAAATTTTGGCATTGTGCTTGAACGATATTGGTGAGTGCGCAGCAATTATAGCAAGTTTTTGCAATTATTTGATATCATTTGTCTATCCTTGTAGCACTTAACAAATCTACAGTATTGACTATATAATCATACCTAGGAAACTCATGAACCGGGGTTACGTCTCAATATAAACGAAACAACATCTCTAAAACCGCCCACAGAAAGTACTCAGATACTCTCAGATCAGGGCTCACTTTGGAGGCAAGAACTCCTAATTATTCTGTAGTGCCTTGCTGTCCGCAAATGATACGAGTCGGTCAGGATCCTGCTTTGTTCAGACCATGCACCGTTAAAAAACTTGGCAGCACTCCCATTGCCTGTTGAGAAAGTCACAAAATGCAACAAACATCAACGCACCCATGGCACCCATCTCAGGTCTTTCATTTCCTTTCGGGGAATTGGTGATGCGACCGTTTCCCTTGGACCTGGTGGATAAAGGTGCAGCTGTTGGCAGACGCTGTTGAAGGCGAATTGCATCATCCCAAAATCTGCAGGTGGCAACAAAGACCTCGGTGACTCAGAGCCAAAGTTGCTCTCAGAAGCTTTGCTACACTCAGACTGGCAACATGACAATGCATTGATGCCTTGAGGCGTGTTCTATGTAGCATACTTTCATTTGCCAAAGTGCATGCCAAATGCCTTCCTCTGACGCCATAATTTGTCAGTGTCTGGAGTGTATGAGGAAAGGACCAGTCAAGTCAACAAGTTCGAGCACCCATGTTTTTGAGTTAAGATCTGCAACCTAGTTCGGATGGATCAGACTTGTGATAAATGTAGTTTGTGACCAGATTCTGCGTTAGTTTGTATGGTTCCACCCCTGAGGATGTGATGGACCTGCGAGAGTCTCGTTTGCCTTGTTCTGTCGGACCGGCAGGGTGCGTGATCTGATGGTGTTATTGCAGCTGAAAATTTGAACGGAAGAAACTTGATATATATATATATATATAATATGCAATATAATATATATGACCACAAGCTACCCATTGCCTGGCCTTTTGAATCTCAAGCTCTATGGTCGACAGTGTCCTAAGGGTCTTTCAGTTGGGTCTTGAAGGTGCTCGTAACAATTGGTGGAGCCTAGGTTGTCCTGCCTACTGCATCCAACCATCCTTTTCCCTTCTTGCCTTGATTTTCCTCTGTGGATTTGTCACTGGCACCTGCGCCACCTTCTTTTCCCTTTGGACTCTTTGGACTTGGATTTCACCTGCTCCTGCTTCACCCATTCCATCTTCTCCTGCGCCTTCATCCCGGTACTCAGTTCTGGCTGAGTACGCGTATGAGCCAAAGCAAGCACGACGGAGAGCCTTTTGAAGTTCAGTGCTCTTTGGGGGATCTTCGCATCACCATTGCTGGGCCTCGTGACCAAGCCACTGCACTCCTGCTCAGGCTCACCTCGGAAAGAGCTGAGGAATCAGCGAGATCACCAAGGACTGAGGGATCCTTTGACTTGGTCTCTTCCGTGCCGACGGAGGTGCAAACCACTGAGAGTCGCAGCGTTATTGCTTCGAGTTTTCAGCCTTGCCCTCGCCATCTACTGGCTCAATCTACGAGGTTGTCTGGGTCCTCAACATCCGGTGAAGATCGGATTCGCAGAGCTTGGACTGCCGGTCAGTGGGCAGGTGCGGTTCAGGCAGGGAGAATTCCTACACCAAACCGCTCTCAACAGCTGGATCTCCGGCCCAGGTACTACGCTATCATCAAAGCGCAGAACCTTGACACCTCGACCCTGTGCAAGAGTGCAGCATCCTATTGGGGTATCATTGAGGACCTGGCGAAGTCCAACTCAATTTCCCATTCATTCCCATCAGAGATTGAGGCGCAAGTGTACTTTGCAGGAGCTGGAGTCACTGACTTTGAGATCCGTCAGTAGGAGCAATGGACTCTTTGGATGGTATTCTAGCTATGGAGTGTTTGACCCTGGCCACGGACGAATTGGTGCCCTATGTGCTCAGTTGGACCCTGGATCCAGAAAGCCGAGATCCCGCAGAGACATCTGTGCTGGTGATTATGAGGCGGACAGGTGGTGTCCTGTTGGCCGTCCCAGCCAGTTTCCTTCCCATGGACATCATCGAGCAGGGCAATGCTGGAAGTCCCACAAGCGTATTTGGGCCTTCTGTGGAGTTCGAGGTCCCCGCAATGCTTGCAGATGGAAGAATTGTTTCGCAGACTGGAGGCACAGTTTTGGTCAGGGTCGTCGATTGCACGGAGGGGATCATGTCACACCTTCGCGAATTCATGGAGGACGAAGAGGTCACTTTCTCCTTCGACGAGGACTCTCCTTTTGCTTTTCCCTCCATAGATGCTTTGGTTCCGCTGGTGAGGACTTGGGCCACGGCCACTTCAGAACAGCTGGCCGCGTTTTACTCCCCCGAGGAGCTAGACGAGCTTGCAGACCCAGATGCCACTCCGCCGCCGCGAAGACCTCCTGCCAGAAAGGCTACTCCTTCAGGAAGTGGGCCAAAGGCAAAGCGGGTCACTACCGCTGCGCTGTCCACACAGCTGGAAGAGGTTTTGGGGATGCTGCCACAGATGTCCCAGCAGTTGACCTTGCTGAGTACAAGACAACAGAGGTTGGAGGATCAGCTGCCCACATTGGGGAAGAGCGCAGCAGTTGCAGTAGCTCAGCCTTTGGGGACGGCGCTGGACTTACCTCAGCTACCAGTATCCGCCATTGCAAAGACCCTGCAGCCCCCCCCACGAACTGCGGCGCGTCAGAGCCTTGGTTTGTTGGCATCGGGAAACCATTGGAGTTGGAGGCATTGGAAGAAGAGAAAGCGGGCCCCGAGCCCAGATCTGCCCAGATTTCCGGGGATGCTTTAGCCCAGGCTGTTTTAGCCCAATCACAAGCGCTGACGAGTTTGGTTGCCCAGATAGCACATGTTCAAGGCGATCCAATGGGCGAGCTGACAACCTCAGGAAGTGCTGGGGTGCGAGGGGCGTCGGGCCGAGCAAAGCTTCAAGCAGAGTTGGCGCAACAGAAGGGGCTTTTCTTTCGTGCAGTCCTGCAGAGCATGTCACGCCGGATGTCACCAACCAGCTCCTCAGATGCCTCTCCCCAAGAGCTCTTGAATCGTGGTGTTTCTGGAGTACGCTACTTGGAGAGATTCGGAGGATACGGAAGGCAGCGGGAGTTAGGCCAACTGCAGTTCCAGGTCATGACAGCCCTGGACTATATGATGGCAGGGCATATGGATGCCGCGATGGACACAGTGGCCTTGTTGGCAGTGACAATAGAACAGGCATGCCTGGACGGTGGCAGAATGGACTTAGCCACCCTCCTATGCTTGCAAGAGGATGCACCAGCCTCAATCTTTGTCAACAGACAGATGATGAGCACCTCTCGCACCAGGGCTTTCGCGCCTTTAGCCGATCAACGATGGGTCACGTGTGCTCTGGCGTTTCTCAAAGAATTGGAGGTCATCTCCAACAAGAGGGTGGAGCTTCTTGGGCAGAGCCGCAGTTCCGAGACTTCATCAGACCCACCTGCAGCAAAACCAAAGCCAAAGGCGAAAGGCAACCCAAAACGGAAGGGAGGGGGCAAGGGCTCTCAGGCTGTTGCGGAGGAGGTGGAGCCCTAGCAGACCATGAGCGACCAACCAAGAGCAAGCTGAGTCAGGGACAGGAGACAAGCCCTTTCACAGCTACTATCAGTTTTGACACGTGGGCACTTTGTATCCCGCGTTGGTTTCTGAGGTGCAGGACAAGTTTTGGATGGCGCCTCAAAAGATCTTTCACTGCTTGCTGGCGTGGCCCTTGCGCTTCGCCTACCGCATCTTTTCCTCTGCCGGTGCCCTACCCAGGTTGCTTTGATGGCAGTGGCCCTGGTCTTTCAAGACGGAGGTTGGCCGCGAAAGCTCGACAGAGGCTTTTGCATGTTGTGGTTTATTGTCTGAACTACATGTTCCTTGGCCGACATCCTACCCTTGCAGAGATTGGGAGGCAGCCAAATGCTTTGCAGCGCAGTTGTTTCCAACGCTTGAGGCTGCTTATGGATGCGTGTGGAGCCCACCAGGAAGAGCATTCAATGATTCCTGGACGCTCTGGACCTGAATTAGCTGCTATGCTGATGCAGATGGAGAATTTCATCAACGTGCACCCTGAGCTGGGACAAAGTTATGCCCAGCCACGCAACATCAAGTTCAAGCCTGATCCTGCCGTAATTTCAGCTGAAGAGCACCCTGAACTTCAGCCTTACAAGAACCTTTGTGTCGATAGGCTGAAGCTGGTTGGTGAGGGAAAGTGGAAGATGAGTGATTTTCTTTCAGGGCCACTTTGGCTCCCTTTCCAGGAGCCTCGTTTTCTTTTGCATGGTGAAGATGTTGATTTTGCGGCAGGCCCTTGCTTCAAACAGGAGTCTCGTGATGAGAATCTCAAGTTGGCAAAGCTGTGGGATACAAAGGGCCTGTTAGAGCTTGCGGCCTCCCCCTTTCAGACTGGCATGTTTTCGCGTGTCTTCAATGCCCACAAGTCAGCGATGCACGACAGGCAGATTGGTGATCGACGTTTACCCAACATGATGGAACGAGCTATTGACGGGCCTTCCAAATATCTGCCTCCGGGGTTTTTGCTGACAAACCTTAGTGTGGCTCGCGGCTCACAGCAAATCTTTAGCAGTGTAACAGACAGGCGCGACTTCTACCACCAGACAGCGGTCACCTATGAACGTGCCTGCTCAAACATGCTGCCTTTCAAGTTTTCTGAGGAAGAGCTGGCGGGTCTTCAGGCAATGCAGAAACACAAAGAAAGAGAGGAGACTGGACGCAAGAAGAAAAAGGACAGAGCCTTGCAGGGTGACGGTTTTGGACTCTTTTCTGATGTCACCACTCCCTCTGCTGGGGATGGCCTACATCCTTGTTTCGCATCTCTTTTCAAGGTGATCATTTGGGCGTTGAGTTTGCTTTACAGGGTCATGAGGATCTTTTGCAGCGGCATGGGCTTTTAGCAGAGGAGCACCGACTGAAAGGGCATTCAGTTTTTCCCGTGACATCTCAGTGGGAGGGCCTCATCATTGATGACTATTTTGTGATTTGCAGAGATAGTTTTGGTGCAGACCCTCTCAACACTTTTGCAGGGAAAGCCCTGGGCTGGGCTCGACAAGCCTATGAAAGATATGGTGTCATTGGCTCAGCTGAGAAGGATGTTGAGGCGTCGACGCGCTTCAAGGCAGCAGGCGCCGAGATTGACTCCTCTGATGCTCTTGTGCGGAGAGGTTTGACAACAGTTGCAGCTCCAATATCAAAGAGACTGGCCTTATCCTGTCTCTCATTCAGGATTGCAGCCCTTCCAGCGGTGACGGCCAAGTTGCTTTCACGTTTGGCGGGAAACTGGACTTCTGTTTTGCTCTATAGAAGATGTATGACTGCAATTGTGGACACCCTCTTCAAGGAAGCGGCTGAATCTGAGGCCTTGGGGGAGAATACCACAGTTGCGCTTTCAAGATCAACAGCCACTGAGCTTTGTATTCTCTCTGCATTGGTGCCTCTTGCGGTCACCAATATTGCCACGAAGTACTCAGAGAAGCTCTACACGTCAGATGCATCGTTGGGAATGGGCGCTGTTGCCTCCACTCAGATCCCTGCGACTTTGTCTGAGGTACTCTGGTTGGGTAGTGACAAGCGAGGCTGCTACACCAGGCTTGACAGTATGCCTGTCGCTTTGCTGGCATCGGCTGGGGCTGAAACACATGAGTTTGAAGCAGAACGCCCCGCTGGGGTCATGCATCCAAGAAAGGCGCCGCTCCTGTACTTTGACTTTGTGGAGTTCTACGGAGGATCTGGTAGGGTCTCTTCATGCATGCGACAGCTGGGACACTCAGTAGCGCCTCCGCTTGATCTCTCGGCCTCCAAGCACTTTGACTTTACAGATGCAAGGTTGATTGAGTGGTGTATGCACATGATCGAGCAAAAGAGGTTCAAGTCGTTCCTATCAGAGCCACCTTGTACGACTTTCTCTCCTGCAGCTCACCCAGCAGTCAGGTCATACCAGCAGCCCGAGGGTTTTGACCTTGACTGCCCAAAGACATGGCTTGGCAACCTCCTGGCGAACAGATCTTTTATTTTGCTGAGGCATGGCAGAAAACATGGTTCTCCTTGTGGAAAAGAACAGCCTCACCTGAGCAAAATGGCATGGCTGCCCGCATGGATGCAGCTGCTCAACATGGACTTTTACGAAAGTGTTGTTGCCAGTTGTCAGTTTGGGTCGCCGCACAAAAAGCAGTTTCGGTTTATCACTTACCTTGTTGACAGTGAAAGCCTTGAAGTGCGCTGCCCTGGGGGTCATGACCATGTGCGAGTTGAGGGAGCATACACAAAAGATTCAGCCGTCTACGTTTGGGACCTTGCTATGCATTTGGCGAAGCATTTTTCTGTAGCACTTGCAAGAGCGCAGCTGGCTGATGATGACATGCTCCCGGCAATTGGCCATGAGAGTTTGGTACTGAATGACCTCCTTGCGGCTTCCCAATGGAAGATTGAAAAGAGCTGGTGGTGGAAGAGGAAAAGCCACATCAACGTGCTTGAGGGTCATGGTGGCTTGGCTGTTTTGGCAGACGCTGCTGTGACCTGCCCCGACAGCAGATTTTGTTGCCTGCTTGACTCAAGAGCTGCAAAAGGGGCCCTGGCGAAAGGGAGAAGCTCTTCAGCCTCCTTACAGAGGGTCTGCAAAAGATCCATGTCTTTGCAACTTGGTTTTGGACTATACCCAGGTTGGGGTTTTGCTCCAACAAGGCTGAATGTTGCAGATGACCCTACGAGGAGAGTCGCTTTACGCAAACCTGTGGCTCACTCTTTGCTGGATTTCCTTGACCCTCGAAATGTTCAGGAGGTACACACAAGAGCCTTGTCAAGATGGGCAGCAAATTGGGCAAGACTTGCGTTGTTGATGTTTTTCCTCCATGTTCAGGGTGCTGATGGCTTGGATTTGGATTTACGCCTTTCAGCCCCTGACCCATCGCCTCATGACCAGACTCTTCTGTCCCAAAAGCCCTTCATGCGTCCTGAGCTTGGACTTGATGGATTTTTCTTTCTCTGTGGATTTTGCTCTGAATGCGATCTTTCATTCTCACCTTGGCTCCACCAATTCTGCAGTTTTGCCTCCAGCCTCTTTGGACTTTTGCAGTGCCTCGTCGACTGTGGCTCGTCCCTGTCTTATGTTTTCCAAACCACCCAGTTGCTGGCCTTTTGGATTTTACCTTGCATCTTGCTTCCCTGGCTCTGCACAACTCTCGCTTCTGGATTTCTCTGTCCTTCAGAGCCCTTCAAGACTCGTCTCGGTCCTTGTGTTCGCGGTCCTAGGCCTCGGGTTAGTTGGATTTTGTTTGTCTGTCTTGGACTTCCGGGGGTCAATGCCATGGAACCGCTCTCAGCGGCGGAGAGAGCCAGAGCGTCTGCGAGAGGTGGGGCTACACTTGTGCCCACCAGGGTTGCGCGACAGAAGACACTGGAAAGCAGGAAGGTTTTGCTGGATGATTTCAGAGTTTGGCTGTATACCCAACATGGCATAATGTTACAGCAGCTTCTGACAGCAAAGCCACCTGATGCTGAAGAGGTATCCAAATGGCTGGTTGCGTGTGGACAGGAAATGTTTGCAGCGGGAAAAGCATATGGTAAGTATGCTGAGACAATCAACAGCATTGCAACTGCACGGCTAATTCTCAGAAAAAGCTTGGTTTCAGCCTGGGACTTAGCATTTGCATGGTTGGCGGACGAACCCTACCAGCACCACCCTGCTTTGCCTTTGAGTGTGTTGCTTGCACTCATGTCAACTGCTATGATGTAGGGTTGGGCTTTGGAAGCAGCCATCTTTGGTTTAACCTGGGCAGGAATTCTGCGAATTGGCGAGGTCCTGATGGCTGACCGTGGTGACCTTGTGCTGCCAGGTGACAGTGCCCCAGGCACACGCTTTGCCTTGCTGCGCATAAAGTGCCCAAAGACGCGGGGTCGTGCGGCCCGCCATCAGGCGGCCCGCATCGACCCCCCGGATTTGGTGGAGTACCTAGCAGCAGTCTTTGACCAGTTCAAGGAGGACCAGAAGTTATGGCCGTTTTCGGCGGTGACCTTGCGGAAGCGCCTGAATGCACTTCTGACTTCAATTGGACTAGCCACTGAGCGCAAGAGCGGTGGCAAGCCTTTTGACCTGGGCAGCTTCAGACCGGGAGGTGCGACTTACCTCCTGCTGTTGACTGAAGACTCAGAAGTCGTACGAAGACGAGGGCGCTGGGTTACCAGCAAAGTCTGTGAGCTGTATCTTCAAGAGGTCCTATATACAACATACACCGAGAAACTGGCGGAGGGTCCACGCAGAAAGATTCAACAGCTTGCAGGAGCAT
>Ga0126342_10011927_pt1 | contig 15511 bp, 13 predicted proteins | sample Cyp1metagenome_FD_92528 | JGI IMG/M metagenome (GOLD analysis project Ga0126342, IMG submission 92528) | Coral microbial communities from Lord Howe Island, Old Settlement Bay, Australia - Cyphastrea 1 metagenome | ecosystem: Host-associated > Invertebrates > Cnidaria > Coral ...
CAAAGATCTTTGAATAACATCGGGGATTTCCCCGCTATGTATGTTTGATTCCAAAGATATTAACCTATTCCAATCAATATTCGATTGTTAATGTTTGGGATTTTATATCTTTGGGATATTAACATTAATATTCCATGAGATCATACCTTTTACACATAGCCTCAGTGGACCCCCACGACTTAATATCGCCACAAACGTTGAGGCGATTGGAGGCGTTCGGGAAGGCAGAATGGATCGCCAAACTCATGGAACTGTCCGACGTGGACAGCCACTCGATTGATTCATGGAGGTACTTGGTGGCTCATCCCAGTTACCCTCTGGTAAACTAACAGTTAACTATGAAAATGGCCCAGTTATAGTTGATTTACCTATTAAAAATTGTGATTTTCCATAGTTATGTTCATTTACCAGAAGGTAGTGGGTTATAACTGGTTGGTGGTTTGGAACATGAATGGATTATGATTTTCCATGCAGTAATGTCATCATCCCAACTGACTTCCAGTCATATTTTTCAGAGTAGGTTGAAACCACCAAGTGGATTATAAGTTGTAACCATTTCTGGTTGGATGTTCCAAACATGACTTTTATGACTTTCTATTCAGTTGGGAATGTCATCATCCCAACTGACGAACTCATATTTTTCAGAGGGGCAGGTATACCACCAACCAGATTAATATTAACCATCATTATATAACCATATTATAACCATATATTAACCATTATTAGCAGTATATATTCAATTGGGATTTTGTAACCCCATAAATGGACTCTACGAATCTCCTACACATAACTGGGGTGATCACTGAGGATTAGACCGGTTGACCCATTTCGGTGACTGGACCAGTTGAAAGTTTGAAACTTTGTGAGAATCTCAGCTTGAAACTGAACTTCACTATGATTTCATGTGATTTCATGCAAATCCAGACATGATTATATGATTAATTGTAAATTATATATAAGCTATAATTATTGCTCAGTTCGGAAGAAAGCTGGGGATACTAACTATCAAACATGATCAAACGATCATATCCCCCAGTTCATTGTTCGGCAACGCACCCATGGATATCAAAGTCCAGAGGTCAGTTGGCCACTTGGTCGAGGCAACAAAAAAGGTGGTGTAAAGTCCTTCCAAGAGCTGAAGAGCCAGGTGGGCATGTAGTGCACGTGGTGCACTGGATCAATGGATCAGAGAGAAATGCTACTTGGCCACGGCTCGTTTTTGTGGTTTATAACCCCAGTGATTTACATGGGATAAGTAGGGTTAATCCACTGAAATAACTGGGGTTATAACCCACTTACGAGCCGTGGGATGAGCCACCAAGTAGTGGTGAAACTAGCCGTTTAGCCCCGCTGTCGGTCATGCTGTCCGAATTTGAGCCTCAAGAGATCATCGATTGGTGAAAATTGTCCGACAGATTCAAAGCTCGTGGTTTACTGGGATCTCCCTTGAAGCTTGTTACAATGTGAGGCCCCCAAGATAGCTAAGTTGGTGCAAATAACTCCAATAACTATGGTTTATGGTATTTATAACTATAGTTACTGGGGCTTATAACCAACAAACATCACTGGGGGGCCTCACATTGTATGATTGATATATTCAATATAACCTTTGGGTGTTCATGAAGGTGGGGTTCATCATCATCATCGTGCTCGAAAAAAAGGGCCAGATTTTTTTTGGCTACTTTTCAGACACATACCATGTGTCTATACCATGGTTGTCTAGGTACCACTTTGTCACCTCTATCAGTGGGATGATTGATGGGAAACAATGCAGGAAACTATGGAGTTTACCATCAAACCTGAGGGAAAAAACCTACCCTCTGGTAATTTAACGTAGCTATTGAAAATGGCCATTTATAGTGAGTTTTCCCATTAAAAATGGTGATTTTTCATATTTATGTTAGTTTACCAGAGGGTAAGAACATTGCCTGCGTCACCAGTCCAATGATTCAGAAGGTCATCTACTGGAATGGCTGATACACTGATACTGTTGATGGAAGAAATTCTGCACCAGTTCATAGGTTCTTTGTCCCATTATTTGTAGATAGATATATAAATATATATATATACGTATATATAATGTATATATGCACATATATATATGTATACATGTATGGATATATATATATATTATATATTATATATTATATATATAGGGTTTCAACCATTCAAGAAAGGGCAGGATTTCTTCCACAGCTTCTCCTTTTTTCTCCTGCGGATCGCCAGGTGCTGAGTCTGGCGCCGGAGAGCTTCAGAGACCGGATCCAATGGATGCCCTTCAAGGAGCGAGCCAATATTACGACCCCTATACCACCACTGTATATACTAGTACTGTTTTTTTTTTTTAAATGGATGTTTTTTGATGGGAAAATGATGGTCATATATTATACCATCTGGTTATGACTAACATGGCCATGGAAAGATCCACCATTTTTAATAGGTAAACCATCTATAAATGGGCAATGGCTTCCATGGCTATGTTAAATAACCAGAGGGTATCACCAACAAAAACCATAGTGAAATTGGAGTTACAAGTGGCTAAGTTGTCTAAAATAAGTGGCTGAATTCTATGGTTTATGGTGAAATTGTGGCTTACCCTCTGGTAAACTAACAGTTTGCTATTGAACATGGCTCATTTATAGTTGATTGATCCATCAAAAATGGTGATTTTCCACAGTCATGTTTGTTTACCAGAGGGCAAGTTGTCGAACATAAGTGGCTGAATTCTATGGTTTATGGTAGATATAACGATAGTTAATGGATGTTATAATGGTGTTTATAAACCAACTTATAACTGGGGGGCACCATCCTGTACACATCTATATGGAAGTTTCCATAAATGTGGGGACCCCAAGCTCGCTGGATGGTTTATTATGGGAAAAAATCAAATAAAATTAGGATGATGAAAACGGGTATCCCCATTTTAGGAAACCCCTATATTATATATTTGGGGTGATGATTTTGCATGACTTAGATGGGATTTGTATGGCGATCTATATGGGATAAATGGGATTCATCAGACAAAATCGTGATTTGACTCACGAAAATATGGCTGTGACCAATGAAGAATGGACATTTTGATGTCTGACCATTTCCAATTTCCGATATTGCCAGAGTGCATCAACACTCATCAGGGACGTAGGTCTTTCAAGTGTGTGTCTGTGTGTGTTTCCACAAAAAGGGCACTCCTAAAATCCCCAAGATTATCATCATCTTGACATTCTACTTTTCATAATATTTTGGGGATATGACATTCATCATTAACACTCATACTGTAGATCATAATTATTCTATCATTTTGGGGTTGCTATATAACATCGATCATATCCCAATCATATCCGCATTTTTTTGGGATTTCTGCCCTTTCTGCACCACATCGCCAGGGCAACACTCGTTCGGTCCACAGAGCGGCATGCGACAAGATCATCGAGGCCGGTTGCGCGGGTTGAACCAGCAACAGGGGTATTCTCATCAAGGTTAAAGCATGTTGAAGGCCACTCCCAAAGAAAGTGGCAATCCATTCAGGATATATCTCATATCCTATGAAAAATCCTATTAAAAATCCTATTTTATCCTATTTTATTCGATTTTCCATCACAGCCCCTGTCGCCTCATCATACTTCATCATACCCTGTCGCTGAAGCCCCTACTTCACCGATTCTTGGGAGCCAAAAAAAATGGTGTGGTCAACACCAGCTAATTAACGTTAGTAAATACCATGAACACTCCATTAACGTTAGTAAATACAAAAGATACATTAAATATGGGATAATCATGTTGATATAGAATTGATAATCCATATATAAATATGAGAATACCATACATTATTAGTCACTATTAATACATTATATATACAATAATTGATAACAACATTTTTTCTGCATGTCGGTCTGGAGGAACAACTCATTGGATTCTCCCCAGGAGGTGATGAAGGACACCGAGCCGGCTGTGGAAAGCCCAGCAGCAGCTCCAGCTCCGGCTGCTGAAGCGCCAGCGGAAGCGGTGCGCGAAGTGAAGCGCAGACCAAACACCAGGTATGGCTGGGATGGGGATTGGTTTGATGATAGGAATAGCTTTTTTGATAGTACTCAAAGCCAGCAAAATAGCATTGTTTTTGGTTTAATCGTCTATAATTACTAGTTATGATGGATTATTTATGGATGGGAATGGGATAGTAATTAACCCGATGATATAGTTACTAAGTATATCTAAGTATCGATAAAGACATATTTGTTCACTATGATTCCCATTGTACAGCTACATTATTTACTAAGTATCCATATGGGTATCTCTGAAAACACGGTATCTCCCAGAGTGACTATGACTTTCTCTAATGAATAGGAAAATTATGATTATGATCATATATAATATCCATTGAAATGTCTAAGACAAGCCGATACATGGATTACATAATAGCTGATGTCCAATAGGTCCAAAACACCGAGAATCACTTGGATTTGGGACCAAAAACCATTTTTTGTTTCGGGTAAAGATGTTCCCCTGGCCCTAATCCATTGATTGATATTCAGGTTTTATGAGGGTCAATAAACCCCGGAACATAACATAAGGCTGGAAAATATGTTGGGGCACTATCCTGACTGGGGCGGTACCATAGACTTTGCAGCCATGTATCTCGGTATATACAGTCACGTTCGTGACGTTGCTGGGAAAGATGGCTAAGATTGGGGTAATTATATATCCCAAAATGGCCGAACTTTTCAGCTACGGTGTGTGCTCTTGGCCAGCTGGGGGGCATGCACCTTTCTTTCGAAGTAAGTAAATAAATATTTTTTTCTCCACCTGTCAGGTGAGGCTTGTTAGATTTTATGTCAGCTGGCCCGCCTCCTCCTCCTCCTCCTCACCCTCCTCCTCCTTCCTCCGCTGGACCTCAACTGCAAGCGCTAGATCACAGTGTTCCCCGCTTGACCCTGACAGCAAGTGTTCCCCGCCGGACCTCAGCCACAAAGAATATCTGAAGATATACCATATAGAATGCCAGAAAAAATGTCAGAAGATATGCCAGATACATATACCAGAAAGAATGTCATAAGATATGGCATATATCAGGTTGCTGTCTTGCTAAAATAGAATGTCAGACAGAATGACAGAATAGATGCCAGAAAGAATGTCGTCAGAATAGATGCCAAATAGAAGATCAGAATGAATGCCAGATAGAATGCCAGAGAAAATGTCAAAATAGATGCCAGATAGGATGTCAGACTAAATGCCAGAATAGAATGTCAAAAAATATGTGCCATATATCCAGATGAGATATGAGAAACTATGACAAAATCATGTTATCAATGGCAATTTCAGGAACCTAAATTGCAGGTACCTACCATATATAAGGCCTATTTTTCAGGCTTAAGGGAATATCCCAACAACATATTGCCTTATATGGTACTAACGTACCTCCATTCTAGGATCCTGAAGATCTCCCATTGATGTTATGGTGGGATCCCACTGTCGCCAGGTCCCAAAACGCCTGTCGCGACACGCGGCCGAAGCAGCCTGGGCTGGAGCGCTTCTTCAAGTCCTCGGCCACCGCATTGGCCAGTCCGACACCGAGGCTGGGAATGGTGGGTGAATGGTGGGTCACTGATGGGTGATTGCTTGGTTTTTACCGGTTTTTTTTTGATTGGGTCAAAAGCAAAAACATCATCACCACCCTGGTGGTCACAGGGGAATGGTTACCGAACTTATTGCGGAAACCTATTATTGTTATTATTATTTGTTTATATGTTTTTATGATTTTTAATTCAATGATAGGAGGGTGATAGGGTGGGTCAAAACCTGACAATTTTAGTGGGATAAACTTCCATTAATCTCAGCTATCTTGGGACGATGATTTTCCCAATGATCTGATGGCCATTTGGATGGTGAACCCCCCCCTTTTCAAAGGCACTTATGATACCCTCTGGTAATTTAACATAGCAATTGAACATGGCCATTTATAGTGGATTTTCCCATTAAAAATTGTGATTTTCCATTGCTATGTTAGTTCACCAGAGGGTATCATATTGTGTGATTGATAATAAATATATACGGTAACAACATTTAAATATGTGGAGGGCGGGCCAGACCGCAAGGCCCCGGAGGTAGTATGAAATACCAGTTCGTATATTTATATTAAGTGTAGTTGCAGTATGTTTAAATGAATTGGATGCCGTATGTTTAAATGGCTGGGCCGGCCAAGGAAAACCTTCCCGGAGCTAGTCTAAAATACATGTTCGTATATTTCAACAAGCCCGTATATTTAAATGTAGTTACCGTATATATATATACGCATAAACATATGTCGTATTGTCATGTCATCCATTTGATGTCATATTATGTGATCTCATATCATCTGATGTCATGGCATATCATACATATTACAGATATCACACATACCTATCATACCATACAAACCCAGTATAAAACATATCATACATATCACACATGTCATACATATCATATATGTCGTAAAAATGTCGTGATTCATCATTGATCCATCGATTACATCTTCCTTATATCATTATATTTGTCATAAATCATTTCATATCATGTATGATATATCATACATCATAATTTGTTCCAAGTACATGCATTGAATACTGCATGAAACGTTTAAAGAGCGAATTAGATGTAACATATTGTTTGTAAGGAATTTAACGTTTGCCATGATGGTGACCAGTTTGGTCACACCAAGAACTTTGATATTTTATCAAACGGCAGTTGAAAAACTTGTATCGGAGTGACTAAGGCCGGGTTATCCACGCCTACTTGCTAAAGAACTTGCTAATTCAAAACCGTTTTATACCTTTTCTCTTCGCCTGTTGATCCTTTCACTTTGAGCGCCTGTTGATCCTGCTGACTGCTAAACCTTCAGCTTTTCATCCGTTAAAGCATTAATTATATCATTAAATATCATTTCTCCAAATACAGGGTTGTCACAAACATATCGAACGTATGGTATGCCCCCAAATCCACCATGATACCCATTACTTTAGCCCCCACTCTGAGGCAAACTTGTAATTATTCTATCAATTATCTATAGTGAAATCATTTAAATCCACATTCTCCATCCTGAAATATAAGTCATATATATATATATTATATATATATATATTATATATATATTATATATATATATATATTAAAGTTTACATTTTGCCAGACTTCCCCAAATTCTCGGTGGCACCTCATTTCACCCGAGGCCTGAAACTGCCCCTTCCGCGCGACGTCGCGCTTGCGAGCAGCGAGCTGAGAGCTACCAGTGTCACTACACCAAGCTGGGCATCTCCGATGTGGCCACCCTGGCCCAGATCATCAAAGCCTACCGGCAGATGGCCCTGAAGACCCACCCGGACAAAGGAGGAGACCGGAGACCGTGCTACGTGCTGTTTGTGTGTTTTTTTTTAGTTTTGTTTGTTGATTTATAAAACCCATGAATATTATTGAATATTTTTTTTAGTTGTAAGTATATGTAAGTATCATTTTTTGGCCTATTTAAGTGAAAGTATAAGTTATAAACGCACCAACTGAACGCGAGCTCGAACGGGGGCCCAGGGCCCCTGTGGAACTTGATGGATGACTTGATAGGATTTTAGGGGTCCCCCCAGGACTCGTTCGGAACCCTCCAGATATTACGTTTTTTTTTTTCCAGGAGATATTGGGATCCTTTTGGCCAACAATATCATCATTGGGTTGAGTAAGTACCTGAAAATTGTGGGAATACCCTAAAATCTCATGGTTCTGCTCGATTTATGAGCAGTTTCCCGATTCAAATTCTTGGGGGTATACAGACACATTAGGGAAGTTTAAGGTGAATACCCTCTGGTAAACTAACATTGCTATGGAAAATCACTATTTTTAATGGGTAAATCCACTATTTCTATGGCCATGTTCAATAGCTATGTTGGTTTACCAGGCCGGGTATTTGGAAGTTCGTGTTCTACAAATTGTAGCCCAAACGCTTGGGAGATGATGTCATGTCAGAGTTGAGCTACGTTTCGCTATATTTCGAACCCAGCTGGGCAGCTGGTTTTTTTATAAAACACCCATGTAAAAAAAAAAAACATAGCTGTGGGGCCCAGAAAAAAGTTTGAAGTTCCCATGTTCTGACTTGTGAACATATTACCGTAGCTCTTGCTGAACAGGCCGTATTTCAATATTTCCATATTTTTATATTTCCTACATCTTGGTTGACAACCCCATATGAGTTTTTTGTTGCAAAGATTTATCACTTGTGCCTCTTTTCTTGGATGATCCCGGATCCCATTTGACTTTCATAAATTTTCATATTCTTCAAGTGGGCTTACACCAGCAACCGGTCACTTTGTTATGGTTTGTTTGCAGGTGAAAAATTCCCCCCAAAGGACCACCCTCCCGGACCAGGAACACTATGGTTTGTCTATCACGGTTTGAATCATTGGATTCAAGTGGGTCCCAGTACTGACTCTGAAAATTCCCCAAATATTGCTGATTTTTTCGTCCCATCTGAAAAATGACAGCATTTTTTCTGTGCTGCTGGGTGGTTTGGAACCATGGAATTTCATGACTTTCCAGATATTGGGAATGCCATCATCCCAACTGACGAACTCATATTTTTTCAGAGGGGTAGCGCCAACCAGTGTGATTCTTTCCCATTTGATATACCGGTAATCTAAGGTAATCACACGAGGTTGGAAATCCCAAAAAAATTGATCGATGATTTTCCCATGACCAAACTTCCATTGGGGATTTCCTATGAACCCCATTATATATATAATATATTTATGATATAATGATCTTCCCATCAATTATATCATATTATACCACCATTGTTTGATGGTTAAATCACAATTTTTACCGGAGGGTATCATGATTTATCTGGGAAAAAAAAACAACGACCTCATTGTTCTCCCTCAACCTGGAATGGTGGCTGGGATTGGGGTAACTATCCCAAAACAGCCATTTTCAGGTCAGTGAATTTCAGAAATAAACCAGATTTCTGACGTGGTATGACAATTTAACTTACCTGAAGAATTTCAGTAATGTGGGTAAAACAATGCCATAAACCATCCCCCAGTCATCACCATTTTTATAGGTGGTATAAACTTACCATTCCCAGTCATGGGTGGTGCACTTGACATTGTTTTACCCAGATTTCTTAGTCGATTCCCATCCGCTCAGGAACGGACAAGGAGTTTCAAGAGGTGAAGGCTGCCTTCGATATCCTTTCCTGCGCGGAGAAACGAGTTCCTTGGTAATTGTGGGGACCTCGAAAACGATGATTAAATCCTCATGAGACCGACAAGTTTGATGTTTTTTGTTGGTTCCAAACTTAGGAAAAAACATGAAAAACGTTTGGCTTAGCATTTTGTTTTTTTTGGGTTCCAACATCAAAAGAAGCTACTGGATATGGGACTTTCTGGTACTTTGTTCTTTCATCAGATGTTGTGAATTTGGGTCAGTCTGACTGAACCATGGCTGACTGAAACAGGTACTATGATCCTGATGGTTTCTTGGTGGGGTCTGGAATGTTGATAGTCATCCAACATCATATGGAACTTGTTTGACGGGTTCTTGTGCATAACCCATGATGGTTTTATAATATTATGTGTATATATATATACACGTATATTCTCCAACAAATTCATACGAATTCTAACAGTATAAATTATTGCGATGATACTTTTCCTTTTATCTTTATATATACACATTCTTATCCAATATGTTCCACAACTTTGCATGATGTGATCCAATTCATCATTTTTAGCCAATTCACAAGTCTACCGTTTTTAAATCATAATTATTACATTATGAGACTGGATATATCTAATCTCCAATATTTTCCTTAAGTCCTTACCCTCTGGTAATTTAACATAGCTATTGAAAATGGCCATAGAAATAGTGGATTTTCCCATGTAAAATTGTGATTTTCCATAGCTATGTTAGTTTACCAGAGGGTAACTTTGCTGGATGATATCCAATACATCCTGAAAAAAAAACTTGTGGCCACTGAGGCCCGCTACGATGCCAGTCGTTTTGGCCGCGACTCTCGCCGCGCGGGCGAACACGGCGAGCACGGCGAGGAGAGTGAGGAGCCGCAGTGACTCGAAATCACTGACCGAAAAAAACGAAAAAAACGACATCATAGTGGATTTCATGAGATTTTCATAGTGATTTCACCATGAAATCCCATGAAATCCCATTAAATATTTCGGTGGATTTCACCGAAATGGTGGATTTCAGGGTGATTTTGTTCATGGTGTGCCATGATGGTTGAAAATCATGGTGAGACCATCCCATCCTAAGATTTTCATGGTGATTTCATGGTGTTCTCATGGGTGTTTTAAGGGTGATTTAATGGTGATCTAATGGTGATTTAATGATGTTCAATGGTAAAATTTAATTGTCATTTAATGGTAATTTAATGGTGATTTAATGGTTTGAGTGGGAGAATGGTGGCTTTCACCATCAACCAATGTTTTTATATTTTTGAGGTCTCAATAAGATGATATATTCATATCCACCTGAGGTTAATGGGAATGAATAACTAACGCGGATATCATAAGAATCTACAACCAGCACATACCAGTTCTAAATTGGTTAATAAACTTTATTAAATACTAATGAACAACTAATAGTATGACTATAGTTGGTTATAAAGTATAGTATTATATACAACTTTAACCTCAGCTAACCCAAGAATACTATAGTGTGACTGCAGCTTTAAGTTTGAGCATTGGCGATCTGACCAGGCAATGAGGGGATCTAACCAACCAAAATCCAAAGACAAAAACGACCATGATTTCACCAAGCGAACGTTGGGCTTTAGCACACAAAACAGGATATCTAACTAAACAAAATGGAGGAGTTAGCCCACAAGCAAAATGGTTTGTCTCCCTTACAAGTCATGAATCCATATAAATCATATAAATCCAATTTTCATTTCATGGTAAAACTTCCAAACTCGTCGGTTAAATGATAACAACAAAAAACCCTACAATGTGGGCCCCTGTTTACGATAGCTAAGTTGGTTTATAACTTCAATAACTAGGGTTTATGATACTTACAACTATAGTTCATGGGGTTTATAAACCAACTTATAACCGGGGGGGCTCCAAATCCCTGTTTTTCATGGCTAAATTCCCGTTTTTTCTTGGTTAGCCTCCGGCTTGCTGAAACGGCTTGCTGGAAATCAGCCATTTAGTTCGATGTTTTTTTCCCGTTGAAACCTCTGTGCCTTTCCCATTCCTACAGTGGACAAGCCATCCTGCACCAGTTACTTTTGGGATTCCTATGAAACACCGCTACTATTCTATGGGATAATGGGATGTTTACCACCTGAACAGGTGCATTTAAAAAATCTGTGGGACGGATATCGTCTTCCAAGGCCGCCATGTGTCGAAGAAGTTGCGAAGTCCATGTTGGTCGCTTTGCTGATGAAAAGACTTCCCAAGGACGGTGATTTTGGCGACCAATGGCGACATGTTCATGGGATTATTCTCATACAATGTGAGGCCCCCGTTCGATAGCGTGCAGTTGGTGCAAATAACTCCAATTTCACTATGGTTTATGGTATTTATAACTATAGTTACTGGGGCTTATAAACCAACTTATATCTTGGGGGCCTCACATTGTAGGAACTAATGGGAGCTTGATGGGATCAATGGTGTTTTCATGTGGTTGAATGGCTGGTTGTGGTTTGGAACATGTTTGAACATTTTTTCCATTCAGTTGGCAAGAATAATCCCAACTGACGAAGTCATATTTTTCAGAGGGGTAGGTCACCACCAGCCAGATGGGAATGAATGGGAATTTACATGGCTATAAACTCCAAAGAAAATGTGGATTTCATGGGATTTCCTGTTGATAAAATGGGAATCTTAATGGGGATCTCACTGCGCTGGGGATTTTTATGGGATGAATATTAATGGGATCATAATTGGGATAATGGTTCTGGGATATACAATGATATACATACATTGCATACTTGCATACATGCATACATTCATTCCTTAATTCATACATACGTACATATAAGTGTATAATATGTGGACATTGTCTCCAACAGAAATCCCATTCCCAAGTTGCAGTTGACTCACCAGGAGACCTTGTCGCATGTGGATCTCGCGTCACTGCTGAAAATCCACGAGCTCTTACAGCTGATGCGTGAGAGGATGAAGGGGCAGCCGAAAGAAGGCGCAACGGCGCAACGGATGCGCATTTGGATGAAGTAAAACTGGGATTGAACTTTAACCAGCACAAAGAGTGGTTTAGAGGGTAATTACCATTGGAATATCATAGGGGGGAAAGGTTTATTTATAATAGCTAATAGCTACAGGGAATACAAAGCTTGGTTGTTCAACGGAAGTTCAAAACTCATGGTTTAATAGATGGTTAAGAATAGATCTGGATGAATTTGATCATGACCTGAAGGTGACATCAATGACGGCAATCATCGCCAAATGGTTTTAATTATGTTCAGGTTGGTGAATTCTACCATTCTGCCAGTAATATATCTTCAGGTGTCCTCAGCTACATGAGCAGTGGCTGCTAAACCCCTGTTGGTTGATGATTAGTTGGGGGATGAAAATCCACCCTTTATATATTGGGGATTCCAATAGTCCAAGAACGGGATTACCAACCAGGATTACATGGAATGATTTCAACACTGCTCGCATGGCTGGGAAGCCCTTTTTGTTGAATTGGAGACTTCGAAAATCAGCGAAGTAAATGGTGGGGGATTGGCCAGCCATGTTTGGTGCATTTTGCGCGAGAGGCCTGCGGAACGATTTGTCCGAGAAGAGCGGCACAGGCTTGACTCGTAAGAGAAATGGAGAGTATCAGGTGCGGTCTTTGTGGCGGTTTCAGCAGATGGGTCCATTGTGTCAGGTCAGTGGGTCAAAAATCAGGTGTTTTTGTGGTTATCAAAGCCTAGAAATGGCCATGGTTTGGCTGGAAATACCCTCTGGTCAACACACAAAAAACTATGGAACATCACCATGTTTAATATTGTTTAATGGGAAAATTCACTATTTCTATGGCCATTTTCAATAGCAAACTATTAGTTTACCAGAGGGTATGCTGCGCCAATTGACGTTTTCATCACCAGGCTGTTCCCATTTGACACAGCTGGCCTGGGCCATCGAAAGTCCATCTGCTGGCGGAGTTTCACAACGGGGGCTCTTTTTGAATCATCGCATTGTGGCGACTACAGCATCATTTATAGGGATTTATAGGGGATTTATGGTGATTTATCGGGATTTATAGGGATTTATAGGGATTTATAGGGGATGATATTGGGATTACTCTCTCTGGTAAACGTTTACATAGCGAACTGGAAAGATCCACCATGCTATAAGTTCGGTAAATCACCGAACTAAATGGTCCATTTTTTTTATAGCTACATTAGATTACCAGAGGGTACCAACGGAATGCGAAATAAGATGGGAATATCGCGATTTGAGTGGGGAAAAAAGAGGAATCTGCTGAATATGATCAACATTGATCAACCCACAATGGAAAGATTTTTCACATCGTGATTTTCAACTCTTCGTTGATCTTTCCTATTAAAAAACTCATGCTACCAGCATATTCTTCGTTGACTACATTGACAAACTGCCTTTTCATCGATGAGTATTAGTATGTAAGAAAAACAACTTAATTTGCTGTAGATTTTACATCCTCTGGTTGTTGAACTAAGATTCGCACTGTCAAGCATTTCTACTACTATATATATATTTATATATATATATATATAAATATAGCAAAATTATACATGATATGTAACAGATCTACATTATGTCGTCATTGGGCATCCATCACCGGTCGCGTCGCTGAAAAGGTGGACGTCTCTTGGCGCTGCTTCCGGGTCCGCGCGGATCACATCGTCTCGTTGGATCATGCGACGGAACTGCACTGCGTCTCTTGGAGCGCTCGTGGGAAATGTCGGAAGATCATGGGATTTTGGATATTTCATGGAACTTCAACAGGGACTTAAATGTGTATATAATAATAGATACATATATCTTTGTTTCAATCCCATGAAACACAGAAAATATCATCATGATATTTTCTGTGTTTCATGGGATTGAAACAAAGAGAACCTCGAATATTCTATGATATGTCATGTTCTATAATATATATTTCATGGGACATATTGTGAATAGGGACTTATTAAAGGTGTATAATATATGTATATATATCTATACACATATCGCATGAATGGGATTTAAACAAAGAATATCTATATATTTAACGGGATTTGATGGTGATTTGATGGGATTATTGTGGGAATATAATAGGAATATAGCTGATTAATGGGTGTTTGATAGAAATTTATGGCAATTTAATGGTGGTTTAATGGGAATATCATGGGAATATCATATACTTTGGATTTATAACTTATAACCAATCATAGTGGGGATATAATGAAACATGGAGGCAGAAACCAACAAAAATGGGAATATAATGGGAGTATAATGGGACTGATGATATCAATAGATGAATTATAATAGAATGTCAATCCTAGATTAATAAACCCTGAGGCTGTTTAATTGGGGGGTATCATTTAAGTATCAGATTATGACTACTGGGGAAGTACCTCCCTAATTACCAGTAGTACCGCACAAGGCGGTGGCGGAAGTTTCAAAATAGGAAACCTATAGGAGAAGTTGGTTGTTGTGAATCACGGATGGCAGAGCGAAGCCACTGATGGATCGAAAGGTGGTTGAGGTCTCCTCTCTTTCTCTCTCTTTCTCTGACTATCTACCTACCTACCTATCTACCTACCTAGCTATCTATGTAACCATCTAACTATCGATCGATCTATCGATCTATCTATCTAATCTAATCTACTCTACTCTAATCTAATCTAATCTAATCCAATCTAATCTAATCTAATCTAATCTATCTCTGTCTGTCTGTCTGTCTGTCTGTCTGTCTCTCTGTCTTTCTGCAAGCTTGAAAACGAAGCTCTTCTGCGAGATCCTCAGTTTTTGAACTTGACAACATAAAAAAAAGCAGCAATTCAGCGAGACTTCCTCAATTTTTGCACTTGACAACGTCAAAAAAACGAAGCAATTCTGCGAGACCCCCTCAATTTTTGAACTTGACCACATCAAAAACGAAGCAATTCTGCGAGATGTCCTTCAAGAATGGAAAGTTGAGTGCAGAGCTGACGGCCTCGTACCAATACGTTTTGCGATTTTTCCACTCCACCTCTCTAAACTACTGTGCCTGCCACAAAAAAGTGATGCCAGGTCATACGAAGTGCTGCACCTGTCACGCAAAATCATCTCAGCAAACCTGAAGATTTGATGCTCCAAAATGCAACCCGTCTCATGAAATCAGCGCCCGGACCTCCTAACAGCTGTGATGAACATGTCTCTTGTATTGCGCCTGCCACGGAAAATGAATCTTTGCAGATCCTCTTCAAATGTCCCACGCCTGCCATCGTTTTTGGAAATGCTACAAAACCCTCACGTTTTGCTCACTTTTGACAAGGTGCACAATCCCTTGCGCCTGCCACGCGAAACGA
>Ga0126342_10011928_pt1 | contig 15511 bp, 12 predicted proteins | sample Cyp1metagenome_FD_92528 | JGI IMG/M metagenome (GOLD analysis project Ga0126342, IMG submission 92528) | Coral microbial communities from Lord Howe Island, Old Settlement Bay, Australia - Cyphastrea 1 metagenome | ecosystem: Host-associated > Invertebrates > Cnidaria > Coral ...
TATATATTCTATTATATTATATATTCTATTATATTATATATTCTATCACATTATATATCATATATTATATATTATATATTATATATTATATATTGTATATTATATATTATATATAATATATAATATATTATATATTATATATTATATATTCTATTATATATTATATATTATATTCTATTATATTATATATTATGTATTATATATTATGTATTATATATTATGTATTATATATTTTACATGATATATTATATATTATATATATATTGTAATATATGTTATATCATATTATATTATGTTGTGTTATATTATATTATACATTACATATAATATATATATATATGAGCAATGCCTTCGGAGGTCTCGAAGGAAATGAAGGCACCGTACTCCATGAGCCGTGAAACCTGCGCTTTACCAACAGCAAACATGTCGTTGAATGGACGGAATCTTAACCTCAAATCACCCCGCTACGAATCTCCCCTGGACAATCAGTGAATCAGCGGTTTCCTAAACAGAGGAGAATGTGTCCTGAAAATTCCTGAAATCATCTAAAATCTGTGCGCCAGTCCAAATACATGGTTCGAACTTCGAACTGGAGATGTCCAGCCTGACCCTTGTAGATTCCGTAGAGCTCTACCTTGCTGGCAGCATGCTATGTCATAAAATGGGTAGATCGAGCCAAAACAGCATCCACATTTGTTCACAGTCCAAACTCTAGCCATTCTGTTTCAAGTTGTTTCAAGATGTTTCAAGTAGCTCTCAAGATGAGCCAAACCCCTCAGGCAGTTTCCATCGAAACTCTCATGGCCTTCGACGCAAATTTGGTCCAAGCGGCAGGTCCTCGCAGATCCTTTTTCTTTTCTTTCTTGTCTTTCTCCTTCAAGGTGGTCTAATGGCAGTTAAGGCAACTGCAAATGAACGAGATCGGGTGCTCCCTACAGGACCACAGTGTACAATCATGTACAATGCTTTGTTGCTAAAGTTAAATGCTGAATTCGTAGAATACATATCAGTTCATTTTCAATAGGCGTTCGCTCAGGTGACATGTTCCAATCTTGTCAGCAACTGTCCTGGGTATCTTTTTGCCGACTACGACTTCTTTCTCGCCTGCAAGAATGAGTTAACATCCAGCATATTTCTGCTGTGATCCAATCTTACCAAGAGTTCAAGACTTTCCTGGGGAATGTATTCATGATATTCATAGAATACAAAGAAGTGTTGTTGCTGCAAGACTTCAACTGATGTCACTGCTCTCGGGACAGAAGTCAACGGGGCCTCTCCACTTTTCTATCCTTAGCGATCTCCTGAAAACAAAAAGCGGTTCATATGTAGCAAAGAACAATTGGCTGGTTATTGCACGATCTCCATCACTTTTCACAACTCCTGTCCTTGGTTGCGAGTGCTAAGGCTTCGTTGGAGGCCTTCGCATTGGGTCCGCCTGGCGCAGAATCCCTGCTTGTTAATGCGCAAATCAGCAAATTCAACTTGTCAAGAGTGGTAAGAAGCAAAGTTGGTTTGAGAACTCGGCAATGTCAAGGGCTTTGTCTCGTCACCCGCCAATCTATACTTACACACTTACACTATCTCCCCTGCCACTGAGTTCCACACCCTTGGCATCTGCTTGTCCAGGCTTTTGTGGCCCACCCAGTTTTTGAATGAGCCTTGGCTACTCTACCAAGCAACTCAAAGAGCTGTGGACAAAATGGAGATTCCTTGCAGATCCATCTTTGGCCAGTTGAGATGTCTGAATGGAGATGAGCCCAGTCACTCTAACAGCCTTTGGCAGAAAGGGCCGGAAGCCGCTGCTCCATTCTCCTGAAGCTTGGAGGATCTACCATCCTGAGAGATGATGAGATGATCACAGGCCATAGGGCCATAGGATGCCATAGGGCCATAGGATGCCATAGGGCCATACGTAACTTCCAATGTGGTTCTGCCGTCTCCTGAAGCTTGGCCTCAAAATCATCGACGCTGGAAGACGACTCACCCAGGTCAATCACAAACTCGGCGAGCCTGGCACCAGACTGGGGACACCAATGGATCATATGAATCATACCCCTAGACTCTGAACGAAAAATGTACATAATTACACTCTGCCGGTGGCTCAAATATGTATATTCAAGACATCTTCGTGTTCTCGAGAAAACACAGAACAGGATACCACAATGCATCATGTAGAAGAGGCTGCGTGTAGGACCAAGACATTCTGGTTACTTCTGGAGGCTCTCTCCCGTGGTAACGTCTGAACATGCAAATCCTCGATGCCACGTGGCAACTTTGCTCCAACACAAGTCTGTCAAAGAACTAAAACCACCAAATTCCCGACCGTCTTGAATGGTTGAATGAACGCATGATTCGCCGCATGCCTCTTCGTTTGGACTTAAAAGTCATTCTATAGGGAACAACAAATAACTGATTCGAGCATCCCAGTTGGCTGAATGTAACCCCTGCCATTTTGTTGTTCGCCCCGAATCGCAAAGCCGCAAAGCTAGCCAGAGAAGCGTTTTGTCTTCGATGCCCCAGTGATTCCTAAGACCATGCTGACCCACGCAACATGCCGATGCCCTGCACAGTGCAACTTGTCAGCCTCTATTCTAAGACTCTAAGATACGTGGATGATCGTTGCAAAACCAGGAAGCTTACTTTATTGAAGTGGATACTTTACACGCACCTGCAGCATCAAATGTACTATGATTTGAACAAATGGGAGTACCATCCAAGTCCATGGCTGAATCTCAATGGTGACTTTGGAGACCAAACTAAGTCTCCGCAAGGCCTGCAATGTTATCACTTCAGTAGAGATTGGAACGACAAAGTGCTGAATCACTGAAGATGTTGCGGTGCCTCCATGGCAGATGGGGCAGCCTCAGCCTCTAGTGGAAGGCTGCCCACTATGCCGTCATCATCGCTTGAATCACACGCAAAGCTGCGAACACACCGGCCGCACGCGTTGATGAGGTGCAAAGAGTGGCGGCACAGGGTGGCTGAAAATATGTGATCAATGAGTACTATTCACTATTGTCAGATAATGCCAAGCATCAAATGAAACACACAAATGTCAGAGAGACGACTTTTTGTGGCAAACGCAGCTCAGGTATACATTCGTAAGAAAGCTGAGTCAACCCATCACGTCTGCAGTATGGAGCCGGTCGAAAATTGGCCACAGGGACCATATCAGTCAGTTGAAATAGGTTGATGGACCAGATCACAGCGGTCGGGGTCATCAAATGGTAGATCGGCTCTATACGGACCTGCAGGAACCCTAAACCTGATTTACAAACACTACAGGTCGGGGTTTCTGGCAAAACAGAGGCTTTGCTGATTCGGCTCCATATCTTGTAGTATATAATTGATGTCCTCTTGATTGTTTGTGTCATTGCTTGATGTTTTTTGCATTATTCAATTAACCATAGACAGGCACACAGTGCTTATGGCTTCTTGTTGAACTAGACCACACAGGCGTGCCTCTGTTTGCATCGAATTGCTATTTCTACATCCTGGCCCATGAGGCCAAATAGGGTTGCACGCAGGCGCGTGTTATATGAGTGTTGTCTGGCGCCCTTGAAACTGGGCTTGTTTGGGCCCCTGGCGTTGTATGTATGTGCCGCATGTGCCTCGCTTTTTGGCCCGAAATTGCAACCCTCAGATTCGCATCTTGCTATCCTCTCACTGTTTGCTTCATCTTTCTGCCATCATATTCAGCACTCCGTTCTTTCGTGTTCGTTTCGCCGAAACCCTGCTGTGGAATTGAAATCCTCGGTGACCAAGTAATCATCAGCAATAAGAGGACAATGGCCCCTGATTCTGGCAAACGATATCAAAAAATCCTCGCCAAACAATCTTCGTACAAAAGCCATTGAGCTCAGCCCTCAGCGAATTCTGGGCATTGGCAGAAAGCCTCCAAAGCAACAAAGCGGCCACGGGACATCATCTGCCAATCTTCCACTTCTTGAAATCGTTTTTGTCACATTGTCAGCACAAAGATTCTGCCTTGCTGGTGTCGAACACCTGTCCTCACCGGTCCTTCTCATCACTTGGTGCCTCCGGATTTTGCTTCAGGAAGATTTATCACAGAAATTGGCAGCACTTTCACCCACTTTCACAGTGTCGCAAACAACCAGATTCCGATGGGCCAAAGTTGGGTCGGCCCAAAGGGATGGTCACAGGCCTTTCTCCCAGGCGTCCACCACGATGGATTGACCACCCAGACTCTGACCGTTCAGTCCAGAGATGGCCTCGAGTCACTCCCCAAACCACCCAAACTCAACCTCAGAACTGGATGGTTGAATCATGTTGAATCAGTTGAATTCCAGAAAATGGACAAAAACTGCACCTAAGGGTGGAGTTTCACTGGCATCGTGAAGTTGGAGTCAATTGGGTCCCTACTTGCGATGCTTCCTCAGCGGTTGCGTACCTCAAACGAATTCAAATCTTCCCAGCCGCTTGAGTTGCCAAGAGTTTTTGAAAATCAATTGCAGTAAGGGCACACGACGGCAGCGGTGCCCTTTCCCTTGCCACGGAAGATCTCAACCCATTTGCTCTTGGCAACCTTTGCAATTGCAATGACAGGGCCTTCTATATCTTCTATAGATTACATTTGAATGCTCTCATTTGCTGAAATGCTGGTTGCTTCCCATCAATGATTGACTGTGCTATGTTGCGCACCGAGTCCACCAAAGTCTGCAACTCCTTCCATTGGACGCCCTGGGCCGTGCCATGTCAGGCTCGTTGTCACTCATGGCTCGTTGTACATCACTGACAGATACTGACAGTACGTGAATTTCACGTGAATCAGTACGTCCCACCTCGGGGATGTTGCCAATCCACACCTTCCTGTCGGGATCCTTAGTTCAACCCCGGCCCAACACTCACGAAAGAACCAGAACCTGCTACCGCCTTGCATGATGTTCATTGTGCACTCGTGCTGAGGGTCGTACAGTACCTTTTTATGTGTCATGAGTCATGTGTTTCAACAGCATTTCAACAGGTTTTCAGGTGTATTTTCAAGTCATCTGTTTGAATTGGAATTCAGTTCCGCTGAGCTGTCGGCGACCTTCAGGGGACTCTTGCCTTTGCCCTTTCCCTTGCCTTTGAAACCAAACCTCAGCAAACGCGTCAAAAGCCACTTTCTGCAAAGCTCCTACCAAAAAGTCCCACAAGCATGGAGATATTTTGAAAAAACTACAAAAGTCTGAAGCTAAAGCTAGCATGTCTTCAGATGATGATATTAGATTTCAGGAAAGTGCCTTAAAAACCACTGCTTGGTTAGCACCCTGCTTTCGAATCGCAGCGTACACAAAAGCTCGAGCCATGCAGCATGGGTGGCATCATCATTCCGCCATAGGCCCCCATCATCATGCCCTTGCCAGAAAGGTGGCAATACGCATCTCTGCATCTACAGACGTAATGTTGCTGGAATCGTCCTAAACGTAATCTATCAAGAAAGGCTGCTCAGTGCTCAAATGCCAATTGTGTCCCAATTCAAATCTCTGCATGCTTGCTTGGCACAAAGGACAGCAACTTGACTCTTGTTGGTACAAATCGGACATGCTAGAATGATGTACTCTACAAGCTTTCTGAATCGTGATCTTTTAAAAAACACACCTTCACAGGGTGAGTACACAGATTTCATGGACAGCTACATATTACACGTTTCCGCATCTTGCTTCAGCGATCCACTTCACCATCCCCGCCTTGCCACCATCCCAAGGGCCGAAGCCATAGCCGAAGGGGTAGCCCTTCCCCCAGCCTCTCAGCGAAATTGGCAAATTCTCCACCTGTCACTGACCTGTCACTGACCTGTCACTGGTCCACGGCCATGGCGCCTTTGTTGTTCCACCCATCGCCACCTTTGCCGTACCTGGAACATGGTGGAACTGTCATCAGGTGGGTCAAAGGGTCAAAGCGCCATTGCATGGGTCAAAATATGTCAAAATGGCTGAGCGCCGCGCATTTTCGCAAATGCGGTGCTGTCTGGTTACTACAGGCAAGGTGAGCCAAAAATGTCTCACCGTGATCCAGCAACGATTGCAGAAGATAAGTCATCAGGATGTGCAATTCTTTGTGACAAGCCCCAGTGATCAAGACCCAGGCGCTTCCAAACCTCCGAATGTGGTGATAATGATCACTGTATCTGACGAAGACATGTATATATATATACTGCAGTTGTATGCTTTCCTTGAAGCATGTGAAGGTGGCACTTGTCAGGCATCAAGTATGTTTTTGTTCTGTCGCATCATGCCAGCATTCAAGGAATGATGCGTCAGAAATCCATGGGAAGACTTGATGTCCCCAGCGAGCTGTCTAAGAAATACAGCTCGCATGAGCAGGCGCCTTAGAAGCCAGGGACCCTCAAGACATTGCATGGATTTCTTTCATCTGAATATCTCACCTGTATCAGAAAAACATCCATGCTTTGAGTCAACTTCTGTGGGTCCAATGTGAATTCTGTCTAGTGGCCATGGAGAGGCCATCTCGCTAGGACACGAAAGCTTCCTGCGAAGTTCAGGCGAATCCACTGGTTCCGGTGGTCATGTGCCAGTCATCCGTCATCATGTGGCCTGGTTTGCCGCCTGCAGCCAGCAGCGCTCCTGACCAATATTCGTCCATGTTCACTTGGTCACTGTTCCTAGGGTCGATAGTCCGATAGGTGACTATTCTGGGTCAGAAATCCTTTTTTGGCTTCGTGAATTTAAAATTTCAAAGCTGGGCACCTGCACCCACTAGACATGCGGCTAATCTTTGGAATCTCAATATCTTCCGAACCTATCCCAGCACCCACACTCCTCATAGCAGAGTCCCCCAAAGGACTCAAGAAGTTCAATCATAGTCTGGTAGGACCTGCTGCTGGACACGCAACTTGCCAAGCCTTTACTGTGACTTGCAGGTCATGAACGAAACAGACATACAAAGGCCTGTTGATCTTGATCTGCAAGCCTCAGGAAGCACAATCCCATTGGTTCCCATTGCATGTTCGATGAACAACTGCTCTTGAAGTCTTAAAGCATACCGGCCTCTCAACATTGCAATTCGTGGCGAAAAAGCAACATGCAGCGCAATATGCAGAACAACATGCAGCTCTCTGGTCTTTTTTGCCAAGCCGAGGATGTTCACACGTGCCTAAGGTAACGAACAAAGATGGCCTAGATTGGCCTAGATTGGTGTGGCAAAAAACATGGCCCTGTATCCGCAAGAGCTGGAGGGGACCCTACAGTGGCGCGAGACACGCCGAGACACGAGGGCTATGGCTCGTTGTGTTTACACAAACGCGTCCGGTTGCGGCGCATACATGCACTGGTGGTGAAATACCTAGAAATTGACTATCGAGATAAGTTCAAAAATATTAGGAAAGGTTGCCAAGATTTGTCAAGTATGTACTGAATGGATCCTTGCACAAAAGGGTCACAATCACCTTGAAACCCGTCACAAGGCAGAAAAAAAAATGGTCCGCTGCCAACACTTCGAGGCAATCTGATGCTTCCAAATCAGCAATTTCTAACAGATGGGCTGCCAAAGTGCATCCGCACATTACCATATCTCAGAACCCACATAAAACTTGGATGTAGCAATACCAAGAAGTACAAAAAATCCTTGTTGTTTGGCTTTAGTGGGAGTCTCCCACCGTATCTGTGGGGCCTCCATGATCTTCCAAGCTACGAATTTGCCAATTCCAATCAAATTCGTTGGCTCAAATTTACTCAGGACCGCCACATTGACCTCTGGTAGATTCAACAAACTACCTCTGGCCATCTATGCCATCTATGACCAGTCTGTGGCCCTATCTGCCAGGAAGTTTCATTAACAGCTTTGCCACGTCCCTCGGAACAGTGGTGAGAAGCAGCTGCACTGCTGAAAAAACTCTGTCCTATTCCCTGCGCGCAGTTCTCATCGCGAAGCGACTCGAATACAAGATACTTCACAAGGCCAACTTCGGACGACACTCAGTCAGACATCCCATGCACGATCTGGGCAACATGTGGAAGTCTGAGGCCTTGGTTGCAAGATACACTTCCAAGGCGTTGAGGGTGTCCAAAAGTGTGGCCAAAAAATGGTTGTTATATGTTGTGATGTGTTGTTATATGTTGTGATGTGTTGTTATATGTTGTTATGTTGTGATATGTTGTGATATGTTGTGATGTGTTGTTGTGTGTTGTTATGTGTTGTTATGTTCTGATGTGTTGTTATATGTTGTTATATATATATATATATGTTGTGATATGTTGTGATGTGTTGTTATATGTTGTGATGTGTTGTTATATGTTGTTATGTTGTGATATGTTGTGATATGTTGTGATGTGTTGTTGTGTGTTGTTATGTGTTGTTATGTTCTGACGTGTTGTTATATGTTGTTATATATATATGTTGTGATATGTTGTGATATGTTGTGATATGTTGTGATGTGTTGTTATATGTTATTATGGTCTGATGTGTTGTTATATGTTGTTATGTGTAGATATTGTTATATGTTGTGATGTTTTGTTGTATGTTGTTATGTTTTGATGTGTTGTTATATGTTGTTCTATGTTGTGATAAGTTGTTATATGTTGTGATGTGTTGTTATATGTTGTTATGTGTTGTTATATGTTGTTATGTTGTGATGTGTTGTTATATGTTGTTATATGTTGTGATGTGTTGCTACACGTTGTTAAATGGTGTGATGTGTTGTTATATGGTGTTATATGTTCTGATGTGTTGTTATATGTTGTTATGGTGTGATGTGTTGTTACATGTTGTTATATGTCGTGATGCGTTGTTACATGTTGTTATATGTCATGATGTGTTGTTGTATGTTGTTATATGTTGTGATGTGTTGTTGTAGTTTTATGTTGCTATATGTTGTGCTGTGTTGTTATCGTGATATGTTGTTATATGTTGTAATGTGTTGTTATAGTTACATGTTGCTATATGTTGTGATGTGTTGTTTGCTATATGTTGTGATGTGCTGTTAAAGTTATATGTTGATACATGTTGTGATGTGATGTTATAGTTGTATGTTGCTATATGTTGTGATTCGGTGTTATATTTATATGTTGTTATTATATGTTGTGATGTCTTGTTATAGCTAGATCTTGCTATATCTTGTGATGTGTTGTAATCGTTATATGTTGTTATATGTTGTGATGTGTTGTTATAGCTTTCTGTTGCTATATGTCGTGATGGGTTGTTATAGATATATGTTGTTATATGCTGTGATGTGTTGTTATAGCCATATGTATCCATATGTTGTTATATGTTGTGATGTGTCGTTATAGTTTTATGTCGCTATATGTTGTGATGTGTTGTTTTATGTTGTCTTATGCTGGGAAAAATGTTGGTATGTGAATAACCCAATGCTGTTTTTTCCGCGACGGGATCAGCACTATTGACAACATGAACAAGCACAACATTCTCAGTCCAACTCAATGGATATGACCTCAATGCAAATCTCAGGCAAAACTTGGGAACCATGTTCGCCTGTGTAAAGTGCCCATCATCATTGTACAAATTGTAGTTGTTTTTTGACTGCCGGTTCTGAAAGTCATGGAAAGATGCACCCGCCAAGAATGGTTTCCTCTCGGTCCGGTTTCATGATACACACTTGCCAGGTGGCACAACTTGCCAGCTGGCACGACATAAATCTCGGCCTTCAATGCCTCTCTGAGGATCTTGCAGTCGCGGCGGACTGCTGTCTTCCTGCAAAAACAGATCATGTAACGGTGTAAAGTCTTGGAATGTAGGTGATTGGAATTAAGAGAAAGTGTTCACTTCAGAACTTCATGTCGATCTGGCCTACCAAGTTTGAACACAAGCAGACAGCAGTCAAACAAGCTGCAGCCATCGAGGCACATGCCACCCTCCACAAGCTCAGAAGAGATCAAAGCCTGGGCCGCCCCACTCCGCCCAGGAAGGCCACACTCCAATGTCTGGTGACTTTGATATGTAATATGTAAATATAATTATGTATGTATGTGTATATATATACAGTATAATTATGATATATATATATATATATATTTATACAGTATATACTATATATACATATACCCACACAGAATCATAACTCGCATCATGTTGCATCAAGTTGCATCCCTGTCAAGTGATGTAAATTGAGTGTTTGTCCAGAGTCCCAATGGCCATGTTGACCAACAAATGAGGCAAGGGCTATAAAGCCATCTAGGTCGATTGCCAATGTTTCTCGCACTCGAAGAATGCGATAGTCCATGAGGACTATGAGGACTATGAGGACTCATTTGGCTTTTGTGCGCAGCCACAAACCTGCAGCGGTCCAAAACGAGGAATTATGAAGCAGAAACCAGGTGAGTATTCATCAAGCTCTTGAACCATGTTGAACCATCTATATAGCAATCAGCAAAATGGTTCCTGCTCCTAAATTTTTACAGGAAAGTTGGCATGTTCGAAGGATGCCCCCTCTTGCAATGTAAAATCTCCGTTTGGTGACTGATGACTGCCTCAAGGAGAACAAACAGAAAAATATGTTGAAACAGGGAATGCAGAGTATGAAATAAAATAGTGCAACGCAAGGAGGCATACATTAGCGTTGAATTGCCTGTTGATTTCGCGAAGGAGTTCATGAATATCTTGAAGTTCCCAGCCACGGTTGAACTCGTGCATGACCTGAAAGGGGAGTGGGGCCTGGCTTCCGTCGTCTCGCTGGGATGAACATTGGTCCATCAAAGTTATTGTCGATCCGGCGACCAGACTGAGTGAAGTACATGAAAGCGATGGTAGAATAAAAGCCAAACGGAAGACATTTATGGTCCAGGTCACTATTCTGGCCCTGGCTTTCAGCCATTCTTTCTCAGTTTCTGCAGCCGAGTTTCAGCCATGAGATCCTCCTCCTCAAGATGACCATTTGCAGCTTTGTCCAAGCGATTGAATTGAGCCTCTGCTGCCACTTCCATAGAATCGTAAACTGGTCTGTAAAGGATCTGGGTGAGTCAAAACCCTGGTAACTAACCTGGTGAACACCACATCAAATTCCCTGCCAACTACATGTTAATCCCCCAAATATGGTTGCGTGGTTATTGCTAAATCACTGTCTTGCTTTTCATGATGGATTTGGTTGATTTGGCCGATGAACTTGTGCCTCTGGACAGCCACCCGTCAGTCATGAGGGACCTTCACCAGGTCATCTGCCTGCTTGCTGTGCGAGTGGCCAAATGCGCCATGCGCTTTGATGCAGTTTAGCAGTTTGATTGAAATGCTGGAAGTGAAAGGGTGTCGTATGGTGTCGTGTCTTACGTACTTGCAAAAGCAACTTGAATGCAACTGTTCCTGCCAGAACCGGTGGAGCATCAATGGACCTGGCCTAGTTTCAGAGTTTTACCATATGCCCAAGGCGCAAACTGCTGCCCTTTTCACACCAGCGACTCACTAGTGCGGAGAAGAACAGCCATCAGCTGGGAGATTTGTGACTTCTGGGTACGAACTTGGAGGCAACAGGGGAAGGATACTGTGGCATGCGTGCAGAATCCCGTCTGTTGTCAAACCTCAGCTTTGGAGGCAGATCTGAGTGATCTGAGTCTCAAGAGTTCAGTGATGGTGCGAAAATCTTGCTCTGAGAATTCGACCTGGAACGGATCACTTGGCTGGCCCCTGATGTAGCGATGTCGAAAGGCACGCATTCGGTTCATGAGGTCCGTGTTGTTGTTGCTATCACCAAATTCGTAACCCCATTCTCGCAAACGGGATTGCAGGGCATCCTTAAAACCTAAGCCTTCGGGCACTCCAGTCGTCTGAGCCCCGTTGACCTCCAAGGTGAAACCTTCGTCCACCAATCGGCTCCAGTCAAAGCTCTTTCCAGGTGCTGGACACTCAGGGGGCCGTTGTTCCACCTCACCTGCACTTAGGACGTTCCATGGTGGCAATCCACCATGCTCTTTCCACCTGGTTCTGATTTCTCTGAGCAAAGAAACAAGAGTGGTGTATTGCTTATCATCATATGGCTTTTCACCATCACCTTCCAAAATAATGGAGACGGCATAGGTCTTCAATTCATTGATGATGCCAACCCCAGGGATCCTGTTGGGGACATCGTTAGGTGTCCCAATATTCGCTGACTTCCAGAAGGCAAAATTGCAGCACCAGGCCATGTACTGTTCTTCCACCAGTTGGATGCAATCACCCTTTTCCGAGATGAGGTAATGAGGCCCCATACCATATTTCTGGAAATCTTCCACCGCAGCAGCTGCTGATCCTGTGTTGCCAAGGATGACAAACCGGGGCTGCTCGATTGGGGCAGTGTGACGGTTGACCCTCCTCCTGTGCGATTTCCGGATGTCTTCCACAAAATCTGGAAGCTTTGCACTTAATGTCGTCGGAAAAATGCTGTAGCCCCATTTTCTCAAGCTGGAAAGGAGTAGAGAAACAGAGGATAAAATGCCCGAAGCACTCTTGGCACTGGAGCTGCTTGAACGCGGGCGGTCTGTATATTGCACCACTGGTTCTTCTTGCTGTTCCACTTTGCGAATCGCTTTCATGGCCTCCAGGGACCACATCATCATGTGGTCAAAACGTTTGGATGTGGTGCTTTGCAATATTTTTTTCAAGCGACCACTCTGGAAGGAAAAACTCAGAAGTGTGGTAACGAAGGGTTGTATAGAAATATCATCAAATATCTACACTGCACTACACTGCCTGTTGTGCATTACACAACACGAAAGCCAACTGGTCATCAAAATAAACAGCAAAAAAAGTCACAAACACATGGCAATCCCATTGGCCGATCCCACGTAGCAGTCAAGGTTGAGGATTTTGCAGGTGATTACTGTAACCCCATTGCCAGGATCAAGAAATAACAAGAAACATATGTTACCACACCACCAAGGCCTGATCCAGGACAGCGTAAATCTCATGGCTACTGGTGATGCGGGGAATGGACTGTGCCATGGTTCGAGCAAAGGGGCTCTCTTCAGCGTCTATATCATGTGCTGCAGAATGCCCAGACGGAGTTGAAAAGAACCTAAGATACTCGTTGTTGTGGCAACGCTCCTGAATGTCCGCACTGACCTCGTCCTCAAGGTTGCTGCGACAGGCATCAATTCCAAAGACCACTTTGCAGCCTGTGATTTTTGACTCAGCTTCAATCTTGGCTATGATGCCTGGCAGTGGGATGTAGTCCTCTGTTCGCTTGGCATCTGCTGGTATGAACCGGAACACACGATCCCGGTCAAACTCACAGCCATTACCAGCATAGTAAAACAGGAAGTCTTTGCTTCCTTCTTCCCCTGCCTGCTGAGTCATCAGCTTAATCCATTCTTCGATGAGCTCATAAAACTCATCCCGACTCGGCTGAAACTTGATGATGGCCACTTTACCAGTGGCCGCCTCAAAAGCATCTGCAACAAGCTTAACTTCCTTTTGGCACCTTAGCCTTTCGTACTCGTTCTTATTTTTTTCATCTTCCTTCACTAATTCTGCGTACTTTTGCTCTTCATCACTTTGCTCTTCATCAAGACTAGGAGGAATGGGAGGAATGGGCTCTGCAAAGCAACTGATCACAAGCGCTGCTCCAAGCACGCAGTGGACCGATTCAGCTGGGCAAGGGCAAGAGTCCAAAAATCGCTTGAGTGCGGCCGGATCCATCTTTCCCAGCGCCTCAAGCATTTGTATGAATCTTTCTGCTGTAGCTGCATCATTTTTCTCAAGCCTTTCGCTTGCAGTCTTCAGGCTCTCCCAAATCTTAGCCTTTCTTTCCATGAGAAATACCAGCTTGGAGCTTCTTGAAAACAAACAAAATTGTAGAAGGACGATGTGGAAACTTTCTTTGAGCCGTATATGCAATGCAGGAGCTGTTCATTTCCCAATCTTTCTGAAGCACCTTCGAAAATCACACTTCACTCAATATTTGCCATGTCAAACTTGGAACCTTCAAGGAACTGTCACCGAGAAGCTCCATAACAGGGACTTATGAATAGAAAGACTCGCAATTGCACTCAAGATCCTTTTGATTCCCCAAAACTCCAGAGAATTGGCCTTATGTGGGCTTCTGTCTTCGGAAGCACATCCTTGCTTGCCTCAGAGGGCGGAGATTTTCAGATTTGTAAGACCCACCGGGACGAGACAACATCAGAACTTCACCAAGGAAAGTGAACTCCAGAACAAGACCATATTGCAGTCCTATCGTGTCCTATCCCCATGTTTGGGCCTCGATATCTAGGGAAATCTTCCTCCACAAGTATCACACTCCAATGCTCACATCAACAGGATTCAAGTGCGCGTAATCAGTGAAATCATAAAAGTCGTAAAAGCATACGGTAATCCCAATGCTCACTTCACAGTTTTGTAAGCCTTTCCTCTCTCGTGCCATCCCTCCGGGGCTCCGGTCAGACCATAGAAAGTCCTGAAATCTCAAACATTGGCACTTGATGGCACTTGATGGCACTTGTCAAACAGCAGAGATATCTTTGCCGAGTACAGAGCCCGACCTCAACGGCCTTGTGCTGATTGCTGGCACTACATGTCGGATACCACGTTGCTTTTCCATCTCCACACCATAGTGAGAGGGGCGGTTCAGTTGGTATTTTAATCGCACAATCTTCGATGGCATCCACGGCAAGAGATTCGTGCAGCGATCTTGGCCGAGGCACGAAAAGTTAGATATCCTTGGAGGTTCAACTGGTGGCAAAACAGCTTGTGGAAGTTCATGCTGATGCTGAAATTGCAGCTTGTTGAACCTCGGCTGCAAGATAAAGCTACTGCTGAAATGGAAGTGCTGGAAACAACCACCCATATTCTGAGAAGATACTATATAACTTCATTAAACTTCACAGCACCGGACGATGGCCAAGCATAATGCAACTCCCAAGAATTGCCAAGCAACATTGCTGCCAAGCCTTTCAGGTGCTGGTCGAACTGACGGGCAATATCTGCAGCATCCTGCAGGGCTTCCAGTTCCCTTTGCACCTGTTTCCTTTCGTGCAGAAATTCCTGGAATAGACTTGTCAAGTGTGTATGGCAAGTGTATGGTTTCCTGTGACGGGAAAAATTAGAACTCCTTGCGCAAGAAAGTGTTTTCGAATGTGTCCGAAAACTCACACTATGAGGCAATAGGCAACAAATGCATGCAGAACTTTTCGGCTTCCCATTTGCACGTGAGCCGCTACAGAAACTGACCTTTAGCTTCTCAATTCGTTGTCGTTCCCACATCAATTACTATCTATATTACAGAACAAAGCTAACGCCCTGAATAAACGCCAGTCTTGTCCCTACTGCGCCTTATGTGTCGAGTCTTTGCTGGGAGACCGTTCTTTGCTGGGAGACCGTGATGTTGCGTTTTGCTTGCCACGGAGCTCATCAGCATCGGTTGCTGGTCGCGGCATGGCAAGCCAAGTCAAAGACAGGTTCGACGAGCAAAACTGTGGAGAAATGACTGTCCCTACTTCCCTACACAAAACTAGACGACGGATGGCCCGAGAGCGTAGAGGAGCAGGGTCTTCTCTTGTTAGTATGGAGACACAATTTTAGAAACAATATATGAAAGATGTGTTATAGGCAGTCGAGAAGAGGAGTATCA
>Ga0126342_10011929_pt1 | contig 15511 bp, 16 predicted proteins | sample Cyp1metagenome_FD_92528 | JGI IMG/M metagenome (GOLD analysis project Ga0126342, IMG submission 92528) | Coral microbial communities from Lord Howe Island, Old Settlement Bay, Australia - Cyphastrea 1 metagenome | ecosystem: Host-associated > Invertebrates > Cnidaria > Coral ...
AAGAAAGAAAGAAAGAAAGAAAGAAAGAAAGAAAGAAAGAAAGAAAGAAAGAAAGAAAGAAAGAACGAAAGAAAGATAGATAGATAGATAGATAATGATAGATAGGTATAGGTAGATAGATAGATAGATAGATAGGTAGACAGACGGACAGACAGAGAGAGAGAGAGAGAGATAGATGGATACATAGATAGATAGGTGGGTAGGTAGGTAGATAGTCAGAGAAAGAAACAGAAAGAGAGAGAAAGAGAAGAGACCTCAACCACCTCTCGGTCCATCAGTGGCTTCGCTCTGCCATCCGTGATTCACAACAACCAACCTCCCCTATACGTTTCCTATTTTTGAAACTTCCGCCACCGCCTTGTGCGGTACTACTGGTATATTTTGAATTATATATTTTGGAGGTTTATGTCATACATATATTTATATCTATATTTATATATTTGATATTCTATATATTTTAAAAATGTTTTTTGTATTATATGTTTTTTTGTTTGCATATATTGTGTTTTACTATATTGTACTATTACATTTTATTTTTAATTCATTATTTGTTTTTTTTTTTAATTTTTATTATTGGATTATACTATATTATATTATTTTAAATTATTGTATTTTATTATATTATATTATGATATTTTTTGTATTATATTATGATATATATTCTATTTTAGATATATATATATTAAATATGTTTACATTACATTTTTCATTGTATTATTGTATTACATTTTATTTTTTATATTTTAATACCTTGTATATCTACATTATAATTTTAAACATATTACATACATATAGAGGTATGTATCAACAATTGTCTCAATCAGTGGCTTTCTTGGATTTGTTCATCTGCATAAAGTTTAGTCAGGTTCAGCATTTCTCGCGTGTTTTTTGGGAATTGTTTAGGTGTTGCTAAGGAAAGAAGGGCAATCAAACATGGAATGTACTTTGATGTGCCCTTGTGACCGCAGAACCAATCGCAAGTGAAAGAGATTACAGAAAAGTGCACGATGTATGAAATGATATATATATATATAATTATATATATAATTCAGTGTTTCACATCCCTGCAGCCAATGTTCATTGTGGGAGTTGTTCACTGAAGCCGTCAGGTACTGCGCGCGAAACCCGCGATTACGAGATCCGAAGGCGGAACATGGCCCCCTTCACAGATTACAAACTATGAAAATGCTGATGATTTTCCAGCACTGGTGTTGAATTAGACTGTAGCCGTGGAGAACAGTATCCGTTCTGCTCGACTCAGCTGTGCTCGGATGTTCCTCCATGCGACCTTAACCTTGCTTTCGCTGGAGTCTTGAACAGTCAGGAAAAACGGACGAATGGAAGTCGACAGCAACAAACACAATCATAACCACAATGGCAATCATAACAGCAACCAGGACAGCAACCACAACAGAAACCACGACAGCACCACAGCAACCACCACAGAAACCACCACAGAAACCACCAACCACCACAACAGCAGCAATAGCAACGCAGCACAGCTAAGTCGATGCTGATTAGACATGCGGTTGTTTAACTTTCGACCCATTTCTTGAGTTTGAAAGGCCAAGTGACATGTTCTTTTGAACGAGCCTATTTTTTTAAAGCATTTCAGGGTGGTTGGCGGTCTGTGGGTTGGGTGCCACAAATGCAGGGGATGTTTGATTGATCATACCTATTTTCACTGTAAACTCCCTGCTTCAGCGATGTCAGGCACTTCCGTTGTTGGTCCGGCAGGGAGTGCCGCAAGATTTGCGGTGTGAGGCTGGGCAGCCTCACCTGTCATAGGGATTCATAGTTTTTTTGTTGCTCTCCAAGCTCTTGCAGCCATTGATTGTTTGTTGCATTTCGCGCCTTCAAACCTGTACCTTGTTACTGTATATAATCCTCTAATTCTTTGATGATAGATGCAGTGGCTCACAAGGGGGCAAAACCTGGGAAGGTTTGGCCAGGACACTGCAAATGTGCTACAACTGTGTATTCACCATTATTGAGAGAGAGATGAGTGGAAGGCAAAATGTATGTTTGTTCTGAGGAGTAATCAATTCAATACTTCCTAGATTTATCTGTGCTTGATATTAATGCGTGATATAGTGGTTTGACACGATTTGATGTTGCAGAGAGCACCCCTCCATGCCACAAGCTGCTTCAGGTTTGGTCTCATTGCTTGGGCCTTCCAACGCCAAGTGCAGGCCTCGCGCAGCAGGACTCACCTGGTACCAGTTCACACCACTTGGCACTCGACAGTGCGGAGAGTAAAGTACCTGCAGCTCTCTCCTTTCCAACAGCACAGGGATCGGGAAATCAAACAGATGCGGCCTCTGGATATTTCAAGGGATGCAACTGATCATGTTGCAAATGGTTTCCACCCTTCGTTACACGACATGTGGGAACGATATCTACACATTTAAAACACCGACATGTCCTACGCCTAAGTGATGCAATGAACGGCAAAAAGCGGGTCGACCACCCAACTGATTGACCCATTCCAACCACATGGAAGCCTTCGTCGCACCGCCAATCCACCAGCTTCATGTTGGTGCTTTGGCAGCCCCAGCAGCCCCAGCTGCCCCGGTGGATGGTGGCAAGAGGAGAAGGCACGAGTACATCGTGTGGCGTCGCTTAGTACGTTGGTGGGTCGAAATATGGTTAACTCTTAACTTAAACGTTTAACATTGCTTCCCTCAATGTATTCCAGCACCAGTTGCAAATGTTGGCACAGGTCTAGTTGGAGAATGCCTCACAAACCGTCAGTCAGTCATGATGTGATTTGAGCATCATTGTGCTTACCGCTGAAACAAGCTGTTCCATGGTTTTAACACTTTTTGCATTCAACTGTTGATTTTCAATTGGCGCCTCTATTTGACAAGAACTGGATAGAAGTAAATCAAAATATTATGGCCATTGTCTCGCTCCTCAGTTAGGCTGAGGCAGACTGGAGAGAGAGAGACAGAGACAGAGACAGAGACAGAGAGACACTATAAACAGGAAAAAATGGAACAACAGATGACATAGAAAGAAATAAACATGAATAGATGATCCCAACTGCCTCATTTTCAGCTGGGGCGCAGGTTTTCTCGTGGGCACTGGTGCTTTGCCAGCGGAGCTGTGGCTGGAGCTTTGGCAGTTCGAGGTCCCTGGAATGACAAAGTCATCCTGGATCCTGGCATATCCTGGCATTTTGGGGCGGAGAACACATGAAAAAACATGAAAAAAACAACAGAAAACCAGAAAACCAACAGAGAATCAACAAGACCAAGAGGAATTCCAAGGAATTCCACCATTCCCAATGGATCCAGGCGGACGGCCTGTGGCTGTAAAGGCGACGACCGCAATAGTACCTGGACTTGGTACCCGAAGCGGATAGGACAAGGATGATAACAGTGGAAAATTGACGAGAAAATATGGGAGAATCATGATGTATGATGATGTTCCGATAGTAATATTGGTGATTTGATACTGATAGTGATTATGGATGATGAACATGATAGTAAAATTGTTCTGTTACTTCCTATCGTTACCATTTGTCCACATGACTGGTGGATGAGCGCCCAAAACCATTTTTTGGGGATTCCATGTTCATTGGAGTTCAGCGATGTGTCTACTGTTTTTGGAACTTGGAACATCTTAGTTTAGGATTTTCTAAAGGCTGTTCACCCAAATGCATTGGAAGTGGCCATGGTTTGAACAAGAAATGACTGCGCAGTCCAAACATGTCCAACTTGATCGCAATGCAATGGATGGTTTGTTTTTTGTGTTTTTACCGCTGTCTTTTACATTCTTGTGATTCACGCCCAGTTGGGCTCACGTGACGTGCTCAGGAAGAAAACACGTATCCAAAAACCTGGAGCAACCCATCTGGCGCGGTGCTGCTGCAGTTGCAACCAGATCTTTGGGTGGCGGAGCGGCCCTTCGTGTGGAATAGTATCGATGTGTCATGACTGCAGGTGGCTCAATAAAGATAGGACATGATCGGCAACATCCTTTGGGGTCATCCCCCCAAAAGAACAAACTAGATAATCTATATAGATAAAAATATAATTATAGAATATATATATATACATAATATATATATATATATTATATATGGTCACCTGCATACAGACCTTATAGGTTTAATGTTGATCTTCCTTGAAATCTGGAAAATTCATCGGTCACCCCGGGTTTTTGTCGGCCCAGGTGGGTGGAAAGATGGCGGTGATTCGCCTGACCGATGGCTCCTTGTGGGTCCACTCGCCGGTGAACTTCGATGAGCCGCTGAGGTGCCGAGCAACGGGCACAGCCTGAGATCAAGATATCCAGGTTTTTTATATAAACAATGTCTAGTAGATTGGACACACATATATATATACATAATAATAATAGTATATATATATATGAGCCTCCATATATTCATATATAATCATCAACCAACCATCATTCATTCATCAATTGTATATATATATATATGTGTGTGTGTGCGTGAACAGATTCAGGCAGCTGTTGATGTCCTGTTGTCACTGCGGCAGCTGTGCACTCTTTTCTCTGTTAGGCTCTGTTGAATCACTACAGGCTCAAGGCCTGTTGAACCAAGATGTTGTCCACGACCATGTTCTTTTGACAGAACTGTTGCATGCTGTGTGGAACAGTGTTGTACTTGTACTTTAACTTTAACAATACGTGTATATGTATATATATATATATCCCCAGAGTGATGGTTAAACTCACAGAATTAATAGATAATGTAGGCAACCCTAAACCCTAAACTTACCAGGGCCTACCAGTTATATAGATATGTTTGGATCCATTAGGGGATGGTTGATACCACCCATCAAAAATGATGATTTAATGGCTGTTAAGTCAGGGGTGTATAATGGGCTACGACGGTATCACTAGCAACATCATTGATATTAAAGTTGAAGTCTCCGTTATGTAGCCAGGGGACCTGGAGCTGCTTCATGCTAGGGGGAAGGGTTCAGATCCATAAATGTCGACACCATACCCCGAATTTGTATGTGTTGTGCGGGTTTTGTGATTGCGGTAATTATCATGAAAGATCACAAAACAGACATATAGATGCAGAGATCGAGACACACCCACTACTGTATAAATATAATTAAATATTTACATATACACACCCACTCTCTCTCTCTCTATATATATATCTGTGTGTGTGTCATTACATATAATGATCTCTCTCTCTCTCTCTCTTTCGCTGGGCGTGGCAGTCCATCTGGCCATGTCTGACCGCTTTGTACCGGGTGAATCCAATTCCCGCCGCGGCTCCAAGGCGAGCTTTGAAGGAATTGGGTCCTGTGAAACACATCGTTTCGCCAAACTTTGAGCACGTGAAATGGGCCAAGCAATGGAAAGAGGTCAGCTCGGCTGCAACGGGCAGCTCAGATTTGGGCACAAGGTTGTTGGCCCTTTCCGGTATCCTGAAGGATTAGCCTTCCGCGTCAATGTGAAGTTGGACATGCAAAAAGCAGATGAAGCAATTGAATCATGTTGGTGACTGTTAGTGACCTGCTAGTGGTAGTAAAATCCTGCTCGATCACAGGTTCCTGGTGCAGTGGTATTGTCAATCATATTGCGTCTCGTTCACGGTGAAGTGACATTCCCTGTCCAGCACAGGCGTTTCCAGATGCAATTCTATGGGGCACACCTGGCATCATGGTGGAATTAAGCCTGCCAGCGGAGATGTGTTCCCGTATGTATTTTACACACCTTTTTCTTGAGTTAAGGTTTGTGTTCACCTTTTCAGACACGGCGCCAATGAGAAATCTGATGTGTTTGCTAACAACGTGCGGGTTTGTCACATCCAGTTGGTATCGATTGCAATTGTAATGATCATAATCACTTTCAAGAATCTGATGCTCAAGCTGGTTATGTATCCTTTGTTTGATCCATCAATGAGCTAAGCAAAATGACAGTCATAAAATTAAGTTGTATTCTTGAACATGCGACATACTACATGCCTTCATATCTTCATGGTGCGCTCCATGTTTTGAGGTATGGTAGAGAAATTCCCGGAGATTCCTTTTGACCGTGAGCTTTCCACGTCTTCCATTTGCCCCCCGGAGTGGCAAGATCAACTGCAGATGTGCTTCGCTGATTGTGAGAGATCTCCAGCTGCAAGGGTGCAGGCGCAGGCTCGGTCAGATAAGCCAAGGGTTTTCTGATAATTTCTGATACATAAATATCAAAGATGGGTTTGTTTGAAATGTGATATACTTCCCCATGATGGCTATTTAGATCATATTAAATCATTTTAGCTGGGAAAGCTATGGGATGATAAACCGATGGAATGGGTATTTCCAGAAACAAAAACATTGATATCATTATGTTGTTTGTTCATGTATGCATTCACTTGTTACGTCTTTTATTTGTGTGCGTATGTTGATTTATGTCATGTTCTTACCATTATATATTTGGCCAATTTGGGTCATATTTCTTCAAAGTCATACATTTCTATCCATCATGGGTGCCATTTGGCAAGGGGTGCTACCAGCGGCATTTCGCTGGTGGCCCGTGGCCCAGCGGCCGTGGCCTCCTGAGGAACTCCTGTGATCGGCACACCGTTCTTCAACGAGGTGGTCTTTTACCACCGCAAGAGTGAGACCCTGATGACCACTGAGACTCCGACGAAAAGCAAAGATGAAATAAACCCTGGGTAAACGTTGGAAAACCCATGGGTTCCTCAGGAAAATCGTCTATATTGGATTGATGGTTGGAATCCCACCCATAGAAATGGTCTACTATTGGGGGTGGTAGATCATATTATATTGCTTTCATCCCAGCTCGGAAAGTTTCTGAGGACATTTTCTGGAGCTACCCCAATGACCTGCCATCTGGCTCCAAGCTTTGGAAGCTACTCGGATCTACTCATCATTCCAATATACTGGCTACCGATGTTCTTCCCGACCCATTAGAAGCCGACCCAGCCATGAAGATTTATTTTCTGATGTGTTCTCGCTTTTGTTTATATTTTTGTGATCGCTTGTCTTGTATTTTCCAACCGTCACCTTTATTGTCATGGCTTTGCCATTCGTTTTGCAATCGGCATGTTTGTTGCCATTTGCAAGTTGCAAGTATTTTATTTGGATTATTGCGTTGGTCATGTTGGGAGTCATGTTGCATCATTTCTGGCCACACCTTTGCCGTTGTTCTTCCGTTTTGATCGATGTTCATCGATTTTCATCAATGCTGTCAATGCTTACTACTTTTCGACAATTTTTGGAAAATCGAAGAAAAATAATGAAGACTGGTGGAAACAGCGAAATATTCACCAAGATCTGCAGAATCAGCTCCAAAATTACAAGAAGCTGACAAAGGAGAGACAAAAACAATGCCAACAGCAACAGTCGCAGACTTTGTTTGAATGCAATGGAGACGACCAAAAAAATACAACCAGGATCGCTTCCGACAAAATACTTTTTTGGCATTTCCAAGGTATGGCTGCAAGAGTTTCTTCCAAATCTAGCAATGCTCACAGTCCTCACAGTGGGCATCCTTGTTAATCCTGGCCACGCAATGCCACTTGCTCACTTGTAAGAGCAATTTGGTCCGGATTTGGCACCAACAAATCAGATCGTTCACTACAAAGAAAAACTAGAAGACCAACATTTGTTGGTCTGTCAGGGCATGTCAGGGCCTGTTCACATTTCCACTTTCCAGCCTGCCATAGGTTTTTGATGGACAAGATCTACCTTCCTTTTTATCGTCGCAGCTCGGCAGAAGCTCCGATCGTGCCTTTGAGGGGATTAGCCGCTGGCTGGGCCCCCAGAGCTGAGGTTTCATGGTGCGCAACAAGGCATCACTTCAGCAGGTCCTGGATACTGTGGCGGAGTGGCAGCCCAAAGGATTGTTGCCATGCCATGGCATTTATCAAGCCTCAGGAGAGGGTGAAAGTTTCATGAAAGATCATGAAAGATTGATAGCCATTCATAGCCTATAGTTTCAGCATCGATTTTTGATACCTTGATACCTATCCATCCGGAATTACTTTTTCAAGAGTAAACTGCCGCAGCTGCAGTTGGTGTTCAGCCCGTGAGGAGCTTCTGACACCTTCGCGGAGCACTTTTCTAGCTAGCTGCTGATAGCCGCAGCCAGACCCAGACTGACATTTGAAAAGACAGCAGGGCACTGGGAAGGAGGGATTTCCACTGTGCAGAAAAACATGAGAAAGCATTTCTGGCAGTGGAAACTAATTACGCTTCCATGACTTCCAGTACCAAGCAGGTTGCCTTACTGGACTGAAGCATTTTGTGGGAACGGCTGTGCGCAATCCGTAAGCAGTGGCCGCAGGTAGCACAGCAGCTGCACAGGAGCACGTCAAGTGTGCTTTGACCTTCGTGATGCGGTTAAGAAATGACTAGACTTGGGGGTTCCATTTTTTGCGATAAACTGCAGAAGGACGTTTGCATACAATGATTACCGTACCACATGGTACATCATGGTACACCGTGGCACCATGTTTGAAATGTCAAGCAATCGATTCACGTTTCCGCTTCTGTGCAGGGCTCCCTCCACCTAGATCATGATTCGGGTGTAAAACCACGATAAACCACGGGCCAGGAGGCAGTGCGAACCAGTGACACAGAGGAGTTGTTCGGAGCCCTGTTTCTCCGATGGGCTTGGTTGGGCCACTGGTGGTGTGGAGTGTGGTGTAGCATCCTCTGTGCCATGCAGCAGAAGCAATTCTGACCACATGAGCGCTGGTGTTCCAGTGGCAGTAGGTGAGTATGGGATGAGGGACGTACTGTGGACACTGAGCGTGACCACAATTATATTTAATATATTCATTGCTTGGGCCAAGTGAGCAACTTTTAAGGGAATCTGCTTTGATCAGGCAGGGGGCGCACCTTGCTGCACGTTGGCTCCGGGTAAGACGACAGATGTGACCTCCCAAGATTGACATCCATTTCCAAGTTATAGATGCCTACTGCAGACTCTTCTGCGCAATAGATCTCGTCCCAAGCTGCTCGTCCTTGATTTTTGCTGGCCTTGAGGCCTGCGTCCATCTTGGACGTGATCGAGGCCTTGTCAACCGCTGGGTAGGGGCAGTTGATGGCCGCGCTTTCTCAGTGAAAGTCAACCACCGGGCAAACCTTTGTTGCGCACCCGATTGGTTTGGTGTTTTACACAGGGATGTGCTAGAAAATAAAAACTATTGAAAGCTAAAACAGTTGCAATCTAAGATATTGAAGATAACCAATGACCAGAACGTTCAGCCATACCATGCAATACCCATACATCACATGTGTGCAAATATCTGTATACGTATTCACTGGAGACCTGCATTCCGGATTCCGGCCATCTTGGGAGCCTCTGGTGTAAGGCAGATGTCGCCCGCACCTTTCCCAACGACAAGAAGTTCCAGGTGTGAAAGCAGCGGGGATAGAGTATGGACCAAACATGCGGATTCATTTGATATTGTGTTCATTAAGTGATATCACCCAATTGCAACAGAGCACAATGATTATAAACAATCATAGTTGACAAAGATTGCTTGAATCCATTTGGAACCCTCCCAATGTCATTTGTCATCCATTCCCAGTGATTCAACGATCCACGATCCACCTGCAGGAGTCCGGAGGTCCTGAGAGCCTGCGTCAGGTCGGCCTCAGATCTTTGACGGGTGAGGTCCCTGCAGGGGATGCTTCAGATTGTCGACAGCACAATGATGGGAATGATAACAACACTGATGCATGTTTGCCTTTTTCTATGTAAGTATGTAAAAGCGTAAGTATGGATATAATTGTGTAATGTTGTGTGCATACTGATATGTATATATAATTACATATATTCTAGCAGCATATGTATGCATATCTTCATATACATGATTAAATGTGTGTGTGTGACCGTGTTTATGTATATATATATATATATGTGTGTGCGTGTGTGTTTGTGCGTGCAAGCATATAAACATACACATTGTACACATGTACCTATGCAATTATACATATTAAAATCATAATACATGATATACAATAGAGACACGTTCTTATCAAGTTATGACGACGCTTTCTTATTGCCCTACGAGGCCTTCATTGTCTTCAATCATTTCCAATGAAGCCCTTGCAAAGGTGCTCATTGAGCTGGCGAAACAAGACAAGGAGCTGGGCTACTGCCAGCCAAGACCTCGGGCTCCTGGTGTTGAGGGAATGTCACTGTCGTTCATAAAAGATAAGATAATTTTGTGATATGAGGATTGTTCATGATGCTGAATGATAGTTTGAATTATCATGATATTCATGAGTTTGTTGATTTGATTGTCTTGATTTATCTTGTTTTATCTAACAATGATTTTATTGTTCATGACATGAATTGTTCTGATATACCGCCAGTTGCATTGATTGCAGTGCATACTGAGTTGAATGGCATCCAGGAGGGCGGTTACCACTGTTCAGCAGGTACGTCTTATTGGAGCCCAAAACTGAATCCATCACGGTGGTAAGTTTCACAAAGTGTAATGTTTATCCATAGTCTCAATCCCAACCAACACTATAAAACTGAAGCTCCTTGAAAACCTTGTTGGTGGTCATTGCTCCAAGGTCCTTGAACTTCATCGCAGCCAACTTTCTGATGGTTCTCAGCAGTCAAGAGATGGTGCAGAGCACGGGACAGTGGTTTGAAGTTTGAACTCGGTGCCGGCGCAAAATCTACGGTTTCTTGAGCCCCTTTGGCAATGACAGAGCGGCCTAGTGATGCTACCCGCCTAGTTACGGGCCAGAACTCTGAGTTTTTTTTTATGTTGTCCAAATCCACCTTAGATATCTCACAATGTGCCTTGTCTTACCCTCTGTGGGGGAATGGTACCCATTCAATTCAACTTTGGATTCTTGGTGGCAATCGTCCTATCTTCTTGGCCTGCCATGATGCGGAAGGCACTCGCAGCAGTGCGACAGCTCATCATGAAATTGCAGCCGATGCCTTAAGGCTTTGGAGCTTTTATTCAGGCTGTAAACGCTTCCCATCAAGGGATTGAGGGATCCTGGCTGGCCCATTAAAGTTATTGGGTCCACAGACGCCAGGTTTGTATATAACAAACCGCAAAAGGTGACCCCGAAACGCCGCCGCAGCATGGCTAGGACTCGCCAATGGTACACTGATGGCATGCGACAGCTGCGCAGGGAATCCCAAGAGCCCCCGAATCATTTTCACCACAGTTGGTTACAGCGTGAAGTGGTGGACCCAGAGAAATCGTTCCTTATCGTAGCAAGCGTCTCCCAAAACCGAGGTGGTGACACTGCTGTTTTGGAGGAGACGAAGGGTGATCTTTGCTCTGAAACTTCAGTCTGATTCTGGTGAGGAGATGGTGAGAGAAAGGCTGCCAGCAGTTCATCAGGTGCTGACTCTCCACAGGTTGGAGCTGCGAGTTGCAGTGGCTACTTTTTGAATTCCCCATATGTCCAATCCCCAGGAAATCTTGACACGAGACTTGCGAGACTTGCGAGACGTGTGGGGCAGGTTCGACTTTCTCTTCGTGACCTCCAAGTGGCTGCTTGGCCAAGGATGAGGGACTGCAGCGAGTGAGCCCCCTGACTGCCACCTGGATCAGGTTTTTGTGCCTTTTTGCAGCGACTTTGACAGATGAGGCCGCGATGAACCAAGGGCAGGGACGTTTGTTGGACTTCCAATGGTGCTTTGGCGACCATATTTCGATCTGACAGTTTGTTCTGCAGCTTTCAGGGCAATCACTCGCAAGCTGGTGATGGTAACATGACATCTCATTGGCATCTCAATACATATAGTATCATATAGTTTTGCAAACCAGCAATTTTTGGGCTGCTGTTTGCCGCGAGGAAATAATGGCCTCTAAGCCGCCTTCCCAAAAAAGTCATCGACATTTTCACTCCGACCTCCGACCTTTTCTGTACAACTTTGTTTCCCCGGCCATTCTTCTGCATTCAGCAGCCTTCAAACGCTCTTCCCTGCCAATCGTTGTCGGTAGTTGTATCATGTCATCTCCAATCTCGTTCATACCATGAATTAATGTATAACACGTACAAACCCAATCAAACCCATATATATATAATATTATAATATATTGTAACTTAATATCATATAGCTGTTTTTAAATGTAATATACTTTAATATATTATATATATACACATTTTAATGACTAATGTAATACAATAGGCAATATATATATATAATATGAAAAATAATTTAATGTAATAGAACAAACTATAACGTAATTCAACAAAATATAATATAATAAAACATAATTAATATATTAATTAATATAACGTAATAGTCAATATAATGTGATATAATATGATTTAATTATTAATATAATATAATATAATATGAATCTTAATGTAATATAATTTGATATATGTCATAGTACAGTATGATATATTGTAGTACAATACAATAATAGATGATATAATATAATCTAAGATCACATAATACATTATAATATAAAGTATAATTTAGAATAATAATGTATCATATTTTAATACAGTATAATACAAGATTATTATATATAATGTAATATCATAATATATAACAAGGTTATTAAAACAATGCAATATAATATATTATAATACCATACAATATAATAATATTTCGTGTAGTATGATTTATTATAATTTAATAAAATATAATCTACTGTAGTGTAGTATACAACATTTAATTTAATATATTATAGCATACATTAATGTGATACAATATATCATACTGCAATATATTATGATATCATTTAATTTAATGTAATCTCATTTAAATGTAATATAACAATTTGTTTATTGATAATGTAATATAATTTACTTTATATATGATATAATAGTTATATGATATATCTATGTACAAATAATCACACACACACACTTCTCGCACACGTGCCTCCATGTGGACTTATTTGGGTAATTTTGGGGTCAAGACAAGTGGATGATACACAGACAATAGTAGTATTGCAATGTACTAAAGATCCATAGATGGCAGATGTTTTTGCAAATCTGGTTTTGGAATTGATGTCCAGATGTCCACGTTTTCACTGGAGGTGTTGAGACGTGTTTGGGACGTGCTCTTGGTGGACGGCATCGAGGTGGATTGGAGCATGCAAGATGTGACTTTCAAAATCCTTCAAACCTGTATATAACTGTAGCCATAATACATGGTGTTATAAACTAACATATATACAGGTATATAACTGTAGCCAACCTATACTAATCTCATAATTGATGTTTGCTATGTTTGTTTGATTCTGATTGCCTCTCATTGCCCTTTAGTTTGTCCACGCACGGTGATGGCTGAATGAAACCATTTGAAGCGACCACTTGCACTTGATTCAGTTACTGCAGTATCAATGAATATCATTCAGTAGTACTTTGATATTATTTAATAGTAGGTTTAAATGTGTTTGAAAGGGACATGAGGAATCAACTGTGTTTGTGCAGATGAAGCCATCTGCCATGTTCTGAGCCGAGGCGGTCTTCCGGATTTCAATTTCTTTGTTTGCTCCTCATTTCCAATGGGCGGGAGCCTCCCTAATCGCCTGGCCGTGTGGCGATGAAGCCACCGAGGTTTGCGTTGCATCAGGAGTCAATCCTGTTCGGATCTCAGCTGCCACGTGCCGATCACCCAGCTGCTGGATGCTGAAGATGACCCAAGGCAGGTGAAGTCTGAAGATGGCCTGATACACATGATGCAGGAGATCTTTCCTGCGTCTCAAGGGCAGTAGCCACTGAACCATACTGAACCCAATTTCACAAGGATATTTATATACTAGTATATGCAAGTATCATTGTTTATGAATTCTTTGTGAATCCATCATGCTCCGTCATACTCTAAAATAATAGGTCATAATCCGTCATAATCCATCCAAACAGACAAGGATTTCCTTATAGTAACCCAAAAACAGGATGGAACACATTTCTACCATTAATGTGGTGGGATTTTGAAGTGTTTCCATCTTTTTGTGGGGGGCGTTTAAGATCGTTTAAGACTGCTTAAGCATTTATTGACTCCCACGTGCCATCGCCAGGACTGGCAGCCTGATTGCTCGCCAGAGGTGTTGATTCAGAACGCTTACAGCCCAAGCCTTGTTGGGTTCGGGTGACTCAGACGTGGCGTCGTGTTGATGCAGTGGGCCATCCATGGCCATCCTATCTATTTATCGATAATGATCCGGTGATCGTGTAATTATGTATATTATATACATACATGTGTGGTTGCTATATATATATATACATATGCACACACACACATATATATATATATATAATTATATATGTGTGTGTGTGTGCCATTTGGATCAGCCTGCACTCTTTCCAAGTTGAGGTCAATTGGCCGCTTGGAGCTCGATCAGCGCCGGAAACGCGCAGCAGAAGCGATACTTGGCGTAGCTTTGGACTAGACTGGGACTTGAAAATGCACCAACTGACTTCTCATGACTTTTACTCACAGTATCTATGGGACAATTGTGACATAATTGTGGGATCCTGGGATCTGTGTGGGATTTGGAATAATGGATCATATGAGTTGCAGATTTGCAGCCCAGAGCATGTTGCACGAATTCACAGGAAGTCTATGCCTCTGCTTTGGGCGGCATGGAACTTGCATGATTCAGGAAGGAACTGCTAGAACCAAGACACTGATTCCTGTAGTAGAGCAGCTGTGTTCAGTTTGAATGCCAATGAATTCCACATATTCTTAGCGAGGTGAAGAAAATGGGTTGAGTGGAATCATTTGGACAATTTTAGACTGCAGGCTACACAGTCCTTCCAGCCTGCATCAGATGTCAGTTTCCAGCCCAGGATCTCCAACGTCTTTTCCTCAGAGCAGAGTGTCAAAGCTTGTGCACATCAACAGTATCCAATAATCCCCAAGAATTGTCATAAGACCAGATCTAAATTACTTTGTATAACAAATCATAACAAATCCCCGGAGACATATGTATGTATATGTTATAACTTATATAATGCTAAACACACACACATATCATATATATATATATATATGTATATATATATCTGTATGTACACATTATGCCAGCATTATGTATTTGAGATGATGTTAGTTCAGCATTGCTGCAATGCAGCGATGCTTCACTCTCCAGCCAAAAAAGGCCGATGCACGGGCTGAGATGAGAGCCACACAGTTGCGGAGAGGAGGCCGCCGCATCCAACACCTTTGACAGGTCATGTTGAAAACACCACAGGAAGCGAAGGAAGCAACCACAAGCAGCCAGAAACGTGATGGTGGATACGTGATGGTGGATTCTATAGGTAAATGATGGTAAATGAATCAATGAAGCTTCGTTATACCGTTATTTGCTACCGCAATGTAGGCAAAGTACTCCATTGGATGGTTGATACATGTTACATGATGATACTAGAAATTACCAAATCTGCAGTTCCCTAGGGGCCCCCTGCTTGTCGTCAGCCAAGGTGTTAGACCCGCCTCAGTGCTATCACGCCAGTGAGGGCTGTGAAAGACTTGTGGTTCAATGTCAAGTCAAGTCGGTTTGAGTGCATGTTGCATCATGTTATTACCCATACATATACCCCACATCTCTATGTGA